>Ga0071330_1039058_pt1 | contig 55590 bp, 49 predicted proteins | sample GBScel77sediment_FD_63802 | JGI IMG/M metagenome (GOLD analysis project Ga0071330, IMG submission 63802) | Hot spring sediment microbial communities from Great Boiling Spring, Nevada - Cellulolytic enrichment Sediment 77C v2 (version 2) | ecosystem: Environmental > Aquatic > Thermal springs >...
TGTAACAAAAAGTGTTAAAGATTCTATAATAATCGAGTTCCTCATTTCCAAATACCACAGTTGCAGTGATTCCACCAGAGGTTTTGATCTCTCTTTCTTCAAAAAACTCTTTTATTCTGAGCATCTTTTCTCTTGGGATGGTATCTGCGCCTCTGTGCGTTTCAAGGTATACTTTTGTGATGTCTAAATATTTCCGGAAAAAATCCAGATCTTTTTCAAGAGCCTCTAATTCTACATTTTTTAAAAATCCAGCAGGACAGTATATTGCCAGTTTGAAGTTTTCATATGCCATTTGTCAAAACCTTCCTTTTCTTTCCTTAATCCTTTATAGCCCTTTCAAATACCTCTTTTACAATATCTATGCAGCACTTTCCAGTTGGGTTATTTATCTTTCTTTCTGTAGCACTTTGACAATCTCCCCAATAAACATCCTATGATAATCTTTTGCAGGATAAAAATTGTAAATAGTTTTGTCCAAGAAATTCTCAGGGATTATGTCTTGAAAATAAATCTTTTTGCAGACAAAAACAAGGTTAGCCTCATCGAAAAACACTGTTTTGAGCTCTTCATCTTCTTTGGGAGTGAGCTTTGCCATCTCAACTTTATTAACATCTTTGCCAGAGTATTTGCCACAGATTTCAAGGGCTGACCTATACTCCCTACCAAAAAATGAGAGTGTTAAAAATTCATTTTCTTCAACAAACTTTCTTGTAAATCTCTGGGGTCTTATTACACAAGAAGCAACAGGCCTTTCCCAAATATAACCTAAGCTTCCCCAGCTTGCGGTCATGGTGTTAAATGAATTGATATTGCCTGCTGTGATGAGCATCCACTCATTTCCTATCAAAGTAAAAGGGTTGAAGTTTAACTCTTCTATTGAGATTGTCTTGTGTGCCATTTTACATCACCTCGTGAAAAATTCAGAGTTAGAAATTTGCGATTTTTTGCTTTGAATTAAATATTACTACAATGAACTTTAATTTTCAAACCATTTAGGGCACAAAATTCGGTTGATACTGTAACTCAAGTAGTATTTTTCATTGGGTAAGCAAAACTCTGAATGCTAATTAAAGACCATCTTCAATAATATTGCAAAAATAGTTGTAATGATATATAATTTATACCAAATTGAATGTATAAAAGTACACATGAATACAATTTTAAGAAAGGGGGAAAGCGGCAGTTGCCGCGAACAAAATGAAGAGAGTGCATTTAAGAAAACTTTTAGTCTTTGCTGTCATCTTCTCTTTTATTGTCACGACAGTTATTGGTTTTGCTTCTGAAGGTGTGAAAAAGAGAAGTGAGATTCCTGACAAGTACAAGTGGAATCTTGAAGACATCTATAGTTCACCAGAAAAATGGAATGAAGATCTAAACAAGGTTCTAAATTATTATATTCCTAAATTTCAAAACTATAAGGGTAAGCTTTCAGACAAAAATAAGCTACTTGAATGTTTAAAGTTAAGAGATGAAATGATGAGAATTGCAGATAAAGTCTACGTTTATGCTCATATGAAGGCTGATGAAAATCAGGCTGATAACAAGGCAAATGAAATGAGATCAAAATCTGAGACAATGTATGCGCAAGTCTCGGCAGCGGTTTCGTTTATCCAGCCAGAACTTTTGCGTTTGCCTGAAAAAACTTTAAAATCCTATATGCAAGATAAGAGTTTTGCAGATTATAAAATGTATCTGGATGCTGTTCTAAAGCAAAAGCCTCATACACTATCCCCAGAGGGTGAAGAATTATTAGCGTTAGCTCAGGATTTTGCAGGCTCACCATACAATATATTCACTCAGCTAAAGTATGCAGATTTAACATTCCCAAAGATTAAGGATGACAAGGGTAATGAGATTCAACTTACCGAGGCAAGCTATGGAAAGTATCTTGAGAGCAAGGACAGAGATTTCAGAAAAAGAGCATTTGAAGGTATATACTCCTCATTTGACAAAGTTAAAAATACATTGGCAGCTACATTGACTGCTGAGGTTAAGAAGAATGTGTTTTTTGCAAAGGCAAGAAAATATAATTCAGCATTAGAAGCTTCTTTAGCACAGGAATTTATTCCAAGGAGTGTTTATGACAATCTTATCAAGGCGGTTAATAACAATATTAAGTATTTGCATAAATATGTAGAGCTTAGAAAGAAGGTACTCAATCTTGACAAGGTTCATATATATGATATGTATGTTCCACTTGTCGCAAATTATGAGGTAAACATTGATTATGAACAGGCAAAGAAGTTAATTTTAGAGGGTTTAAAGCCACTTGGGAATGATTATTTAAAGGTTTTAAACATTGCATTCAACAATAGATGGATAGACGTATTTGAGACCGAGAACAAGTACACAGGTGGATATCAATGGGGAGCGTATGATACACATCCTTATATCCTTATGAACTATAACAATACCATGGATTCTGTTCTGACTCTTGCTCATGAACTTGGGCATGCTATAAATTCGTATTATACAAACAAGACACAAAAGTATATAAATTCTAATGTACCAATCTTCACAGCCGAGGTTGCTTCAACAACAAATGAGCTTCTTATGATTAACTATTTACTTAAGAAAGCAAAAAGTGATGATGAAAGACTTTATCTTTTAAATACTTTAGTAGAAAATATAAGAGGTACTGTTTATACTCAGGTTATGTATGCAGAATTCGAAAAAGAAATTCATAAAAAATAGAAAAAGGGGAAGCACTCTCTGCGGAAACTTTGTGCAACATCTGGGGTAACTTGATGAAGAAGTATTACGGTGATAACTTTGAAGTTGATAAGCTTGCAACACTATGGTGGGCAAGGATACCACACTTTTACATGAACTTTTATGTTTACAAATATGCAACTTCTATGGCTGCTGCAAATGAGGTTGTAAAGAATATTGAAAAAGGCGATACTGCTAAATATATAGAGTTCTTAAAAGCTGGAAGTTCAGATTATCCAATCAATGTTCTTAAAAAAGCAGGTGTTGATATGACATCAACAAAGCCAGTTGACAACTTGTTAACATACTTTGGTCAGCTTGTTGACGAGATGGAAAAGATTTTGAAAAAGCAAGGAAAGATATAGGGTAGAAAAAGAAAAAAGATAAAGATTCAAAAGGGACTGCTCGTAAAGAAGAGGAGTGGTCCCTTTTTTTTAGTTTTAAATAAAAGAGATGCAGTTTCCAAATATTCTTCTTGACCCAGAAAGAAAAATCTGTTATTATATAATTGAAAATGATTTTCAATTAACACAAAATATCAATTACAAATTATTTTCAAAAAACCAAAGAGTTTTATGTTAAATGTCATGAGAGGTGATCAGCTTTGACGCTGGATATGATTTCAAAAGACCAGGAAGTTATAATAAAGAGCATAAAAAGCAAAACCGCACGTGTGTATGCTTTGAGATTTGGTATAAATGAAGGAAGCAAAGTAAAATGTGTAGCTAAAATAAATAATGGTCCTATTATTCTCAGGAAGAATCACCAAGAGATTGCAATAGGAAACGGTCTTGCTAAGCAAATTGAAGTTGAGACTAAAAAGTAGAAAGGGGCTTGATGCATTTGAACTGTCACTGTGTACAAGAGATGCTAAATATTCCAGATGACAAAGAGGTAATAGCACTTGTTGGGAATCCTAATGTTGGGAAGTCAGTTATTTTCAATAAACTGACAGGAAGATATGTAGAAGTTTCAAACTATCCCGGCACAACTGTAGATGTTAATTATGGTTTTTACAAGGATTATGTTATTGTCGACACACCGGGAGTTTATGGAATTTCTTCTTTCAATGATGAAGAGATTGTAACGCGTGATATTGTGCTAAGTACTCAGAAGATTATAAATGTAGTCGACAGTGTGCATCTTGACAGAGATTTATTTTTAACACAGCAGCTTATTGATTACCAAAAAGAAGTCATAGTTGTACTTAACATGGTTGACGAGGTTGAGAAAAATAATATCAAAATTGACATAGAAAAGCTAAAAGAAATCCTTGGTGTTGAAGTGATAGCCACATCGGCAAGCAAAGGACTTGGTATTGACAAATTAAAAGAGGCTATAGATAAAAATCTTTTTAAAAAAGGTAGAATCACTCCTAATTTAGAAAAGATTTTAGAATCTGAAGGAAAGAAATTTTCTTGTGAAACCCTTGTTGAAGCTGAAAATGTATTCAGTTCATCAGTATCTGAACTTCAAGAAAAAATATACGCTTTGAGGCGCGGCTATGTAGATGAGATATTCAATAAAACTGTCAAGTTTGATACCAAGAAGCTTGAGTTTAAAAACAAATTAAGTCAGGTTCTCATAAATCCTCTCACAGGAATTCCTATTTTATTTGCCACTTTGTATATTATGTATTATTTTATGGGAGTGCTTGTTGCGCAAAGACTGGTTGACTTTACTATGAATACAGTGATGGGAGAGTATTACCTTGGCTTCATAAAAGGGATTGTTGAAAAGTTTGTTTCAAATGCATTTTTAGAAAAGATTATTGTTGGCAATTATGGAATACTTTCTATGTTTCCAATCATCTTTTTGGGATTGCTATTTCCCCTTGTTGTAGCCTTCCACCTTTTTATGAGTATATTAGAAGACAGTGGTTATCTTCCCAGAATTGCAGCGCTTGTTGACAGAGTGTTCAATAAAATAGGTTTAAATGGAAGAGCAATAATTCCTATAATTTTAGGTTTTGGATGTGTCACAATGGCAACAATGACAACAAGAATATTAGGGTCAAAAAGAGAAAGGCTCATTACAATGTTTTTGCTGGGACTCACAATACCATGCTCTGCTCAGCTTGGGATAATCAGTGGCCTTATCTCAAGACTCGGGTTTTGGTATCTTGTTGCTTATATATTGATAATTGGATTTATCTTTGGGCTTGTGGGCAGGATATTGAATAAAATTATAAAGGGTGAATCAACCTCGCTTTTTATAGATCTCCCAACTTTGAGAATTCCTCAACCTTCTAATGTTTTGAAAAAGACCTATTATAAATCAAAAGGTTTTTTGGTAGAGGCTTTTCCAATCTTTGTTGCAGCAACACTTGTACTTGGATTTTTGGATGCAACAAACCTTCTTCATGCTATAGAAAATTTTGCACAGCCGGTTGTTACAGGATTTTTAAAGCTGCCAAAACAAATAACCGAGGTGTTTATCCTGAGCATAATAAGACGTGACTATGGTGCTGCAGGACTTGTGACAATTCCAACTACAAAAGGTCAGATGTTTGTTGCACTTGTAACAACTACATTGTTTGTTCCTTGCATTACTTCTTTTGCTATGATGACAAAAGAAAACGGGCTTAAATATTCAGTTTTTGTATGGATTTCTTCCGCTGTGATTGCGATTTTAGTGGGAGGGGTTCTTGCAAATATAATGCTTTAAGCTTTTGCATGTTCAAAAAAGGAGAGTGTTTTTGCAATGAAAGTAAAATGTCCTGTTTGTGGTTATGAGGTGGACATTACAAACAGAAAATGTCCGCGGTGTAACGCTTCTTTGGTTGAAGCGTTCAAATGTTCAGGAAATTGTAAAAGCTGCAAAAAGAGCTGTTCAATGAAGTCTTGACATCTGAGCTTTTGAGAGAATAAAATGTATATCATAAGTAAATTGCAAATTACAAATTGATATGGCGGAGCAGTGATATTCAGAATGAAAAAAGATCAGTTGGAAGAAATAAAAGATCAGCTTAAGCAAAAAGGTTATAAACTCACGACACAAAGAAGAATAATATTGGATTCAATTCTTGACAATCAAGACAAACATTTGAGTATTGAAGAAATATACAAAATAGTAAAAGAGAAGATGCCAGAGATTGGACTTGCAACAGTATACAGGACCATAATGCTTTTGAACGATTTAAAGGTCCTCAACAAGATTGACCTTGACGATGGATGTTCACGTTTTGAACTTTCAAATAGCGAAGATACCCACAATCATCATCACCTAATATGTATAAAGTGCGGGAAAGTGGAAGAGGCAGAAGATGATTTACTTGAAAGTTTAGAGGCTCAAATAGAAAAAGAAAAAGGATTTAAAGTTGTTAATCACATAGTCAAGTTCTATGGTATATGTAAAGATTGCAAAAAGGAATGAGAAGAAGCTTCTTCTCATTCCTTTGATTTTATACCTATCTTATAAAAGGTTCCATTGTTATCGTCTATATTACCAAAACTATCTTTGAATGCAACAAACAAAATACCACTTTTGAGCAGAGGAAGTACTGCTATATATTCGCCATTTTTTTTAATCATTTTAGTTTCATAAACTTTGCCTTCTGCAAACTCCTCTCCAAACCCAAATTTAAGATAAATCTCCTTCTCAAGACCATCCAGCAAAATACCATTATTATAGGTTACTATTAACTTATCGCCTGCAATGGGCTGTTGAGGGTACAATTTAAAAGGAAGTTGCATCTTTAAATTGATTCACCTTCCTTTACCTTGCGAATACATGATTGCCTATGACAGCCACAATTGGTCTGCTCCAAATCCATTTGTTTGTAGTTTTTGCGGGATTGAAAAAGTAAAGAGCACCGCCTGTAGGGTCCCATCCGTTGAGAGCATCCCTTGCAGCATTTATTGCTGATACTGTTGGGGGAAGGTTTATCTGGCCGTTTGCTACAGACTCAAAAGCACCTGGTTGATAGATCACACCTGCTATTGAGTTTGGAAAACTTGGATGTCTTACCCTATTCAGCACCACTGCTCCTACTGCAACTTGTCCAACATAAGGTTCTCCCCGTGCTTCTGCGCTGATAAGATGAGCAAGAAGGTTGAGGTCTGAGCTGTATGATGAACGTGTTGTTGTGACAATTCCAAGTGCTCTGAGAGTTTCGCTTCCTGCAATTCCATCTACTTTAAGGCCGTTTTTTGCTTGAAAGTATCTTACTGCCATATATGTTTTATATCCATAAATACCATCAATTGGCCCATCATAATATCCCCACTGTTTGAGTCTTTTCTGGATTTCAATAACCTCTGGTCCTGTAGAGCCATAGTATGAAAGGATAATAGGAGAGAGAGCATATTTGAATTTAAGGTGTTGATAGTCAGCTGTGATATACACGCTCAAACTCAGAAGTATGAATAATATTAATGCTTTTACAAATCTCATTTATCATCACCCCATGCAGTTTAATTCACGCTGCAATAAGATTTTACAAATAGTATTATGCATCTAAATTTTTGAGAATATGTATGAGTGAATAACCAAAGCTCAATGTGCAGATAATTTAAAAGTAGGAGAATTAAAGAATTGGGGTGATGACAAGGTGAGAAAAGCCATAACATTTTTGATAGTATTTCTTATGCTCTTTGGAAATTCACATATTGCCTGTAAAAAGGTATTTGGTGAGTCCCTTCAAACCCAAACACCGTCCTTAGAAATTTCAGCAAAATCAGCGATACTTGTTGACTTTGACACAGGAAGGATTCTTTACGAAAAGAACTCACATGAAAAACTTTCCCCAGCATCGATAACCAAGATAATGACCATGATTTTGATATGTGAAGCAATAGAAAAAGGTAGGATAAAACTTTCTGACAGAGTTGTTGCAAGTCAAAACGCATCAAGCCTTGGAGGGTCTCAAGTTTATCTTAAGGAAAATGAAGAGATGACAGTTGAAGAGCTTTTAAAATCAATTGCAATTGCCTCAGCAAATGATGCGTGTGTTGCACTTGCAGAGCACATTGCAGGAAGCGTCCAAGAATTTGTTTATATGATGAACAAAAAAGCAAAAGAACTTGGAATGCTTGACACAAACTTTGTAAATCCATATGGACTTGATGCTGAAAATCATTACACCAGCGCATATGATGTTGCAATAATGTCAAGAGAACTTTTAAAACACAAGATCATCAGAAAATACCTTACAACATGGGTAGATACCATAAGAGAAGGCAAATTTGGTCTTACAAATACAAACAAGCTTGTAAGGTTTTACAGAGGGTGCACGGGTGTCAAAACAGGTTCTACCGACAAAGCAAAGTTTTGTGTATCAGCATCGGCTTTGAGAAATGGCCTTCATTTAATTGCGGTTATAATGGGAGCGCCAGACAGCAAAACAAGGTTTAATGAGGCCACAAAGCTTTTGGATTGGGGTTTTGCAAATTTTTCAATGTACAGCCCTTATTCTAAAGGATATTGTTTTGGTAAGGTAAAGATAAAAAATGGAATTGAGAAAGAAGTAGAAGCAATTTTGAGCACAGATGTCAAGCTTCTTGTTAAAAAAGGTGATGAAAGTACAGTTGAGTCAAAAGTGGCATTGCCTCAGCAAATATCAGCACCTGTGAAAGCTGGGCAAAAGATTGGAAAATTAGAACTATGGCAAGAAGGGAAATTGCTGGGTGCATATGACTTAATTGCCAAGAAGAATGTCCAAAAGAGAAATCTTTTTGATATTTTCCGCATGCTTTTTAGGCTTGAAATCTGAACTTGAAAAAAATAAAATGGTCGGGGCGACTGGACTTGAACCAGCGAACCTCTAGCACCCCAAGCTAGCGCTCTAACCAAACTGAGCTACGCCCCGACCTTTTGTTATTTACACCATCAATTATATTCTAATTTTTTTAATATTTCAAGGAAAAAATTTGCTGGTAGATTTTTAAAGTATCAAGTACTGTTTTTTCCCAGCTATAACTTTTTGAAAGCAAATAACCTTTTTGAGCAAGCTGATTTCGCAGCTCTACATTTTCTAAAACAAGCAGTATTTTTTGAGCGATGTCTTCTTCAGAATAAGGGTCCACATACAGGGCAGCATCCTTTAAAACTTCAGGCAGGCAAGTTGTGTTGCTTGCTATAGTTGGGACTTTGCAAGCCATTGCCTCAAGTGGTGGAAGACCAAACCCTTCGTACAGCGATGGATATACAAAAAGCAAAGCGCCGTTGTATATATATGGCATATATTCTACATCCACATAGGAAAGAAAATGCACGTGGGAAGTGAGATTGAGATTTTCAACCAGATTTTTTATTTCTTCATAACTTCTGCTGAACTTCCCTGGTATTACAAGGGAAATAGGTTCAATTTTTTCTTTTATTAAGGAATAGGCTTTGACCAATCTTTTGAGATTTTTCCTTGGCGAAAAACCACCTACATAAAGGATGTATGGGAAGTCAATGTTGAATTTTTGCAAAAGAAAGGTTTTGACTTCATCTTCTGGCAAGGGCTTGTATATGTCTTCTGCTGCTAAATATGTTACAAATACTTTTGAAGGGTCGATATCAAAATACTCACAAATATCTTTTTTAGAGAACTCAGACACAGTAATAATGCAGTCAGTTATTTTAACAATCTTTGGGACGATATCCCTAAATATCTTTAAATAACTTGGTCCGACTGTCTCAGGAAGTCTGAAAGGAATTATATCGTGCAGGGTAATAATGTAGCTGCATTTTTTAGACAGAGGAAGCCCAATTCCATTTTGAGGGACATGGTATATATCGATATCATTTTGAAGTATAATCTCTTTTATCATAATTTCTTCCCAGAACTTATCTAACTGCTGAGGAAGAAGGTTGATGTTTATATTCTGTGCAAGTACAAATTCTGTCTCGCAGCTATCAGGCCAGATTATTAAATATTCATTTTCTTTGTCGAGTTTTTTGATATAATTTAAAAGCTGATAGGTGTAAGTGCCAATACCAGAACCTCTATACCATTTAGCAGCTCTACCATCAATGCCAATTTTCATGATTTTTTCATTTTCAATTTGGTCAATTTTATTATATGATATTAGTATTCTCATGTGTTAAAAGGGAGTGATAAATAAAGTGACAGTGAATTTTATTGTTGATAAAGAGCTGGCAGGGGTAAAGGTGGAAAAAGCCATAAAAAAGAAATATCCCTCAATTCCAATGAGCGTAATTTTTAAGATGCTAAGAAAAGGAGAAATTATCGTAAGTTTTCTTCCTGCTCAAAAAGGACAGGTTTTGAGGTTTGGAGACACTGTGAGTTTTGAAATAGAAGATAGATTTTTGGAGCACAAAAAAGTAGAGATTCTCAAAGTGTACGAGGATGACAATATTGTTGTAATTGACAAACCATACGGAATTCCATCACACCCAGATTCGAACAATGAGTACTCTGTTGTCAGCTGGATAGAAGACAATTACTCTAAAGATGAGCTTCCTCAGCTTTGTCACAGGCTTGATAGGAACACAGCAGGACTTATGATCATTGCAAAAAATAGACAAGTTTTAAGCGAGATGTTAAAATATATGAGTAGAAGGGTAATTATAAAGAAGTATTTATGTATAACTAAAAAAGCTGATTTACCAGAAAGTGGAGTGCTTGTTCACTATCTTAAAAAAGATTCAAAAAAGAGCAAGGTATATATTTCTGACTTTCCACAAGATGGCTATTCAGAAGTGGTGACAGCATATAAGATTGTGAGACAAAAAGATGACTTGCAGCTTGTAGATGTTGAAATCAAGACTGGTAAAACCCATCAAATCAGAGCGCAGCTTGCGCACGTTGGACTTTGCATCTTGGGTGACAGCAAGTATGGTGATTGGGAGCTAAATAAAAAGTACAAGGCAGATATGCAGGCCTTGTGTGCTTATTATCTTAAATTTGAGATTGGGAAGAAAGGTATTTTAAGGTATTTGGATGGTCAAAAGATAGTAAAAGAGACAGTAGAATTCCCGGTTGATATCGAAGGTTTTTCTTCAATAAACGTATATAAAGAAAGAGGGCTGGAGATATGAGGAAGCTTTTATATGCATTAGGGTCGTTTATCATAATACTTTTAATAGGCATAAATGCTCTTTTTTACTATGAAAACATGTACATCAAAAAATACATTCCTGTTACAGAAGAGGTTTACAGAAAACCTCAGCAACCGACTTTGCCAAATACACAACAGAATAAGAATACTTCTGCTAAAAACAATTCGTCCTCTGTTAAGCTTAAACCCCAGCCAAAAGAATACAAGGCAAGTGTGTTTATGGCAGGAGATGTGTTTTTCAACGGCTATCTGTTAAAATCTTATTATGACAGGCAATCCCAGGCTTATACATTCGGGGATATATTGGAGAACGTAAAAGATATCACTTATGCGGACATTAGTATTTTCAAGTTTGATAGTGTGGTTTCTGACAATATCCCCATTTCGACGTATGGAAAATACAACGCTCCAAAAGAGGCTTTAGATGTGCTCAAGTCAGCTGGATTTAATCTTGCGGTGCTTTCATCATCGCATATATTTGATGGAAAGGTGGAAGGTTTGCAGAAAACAATAAATAATTTGAAAGAGGCAAAGATTGAAACAGTAGGCGTTAAGCTTTCTCAGGAAGAGCACACTTCAAAGGTTTTTGATATAAACAACATAAGAATTGGCGTTGCTGCATTCACAAAAGAGCTTTCATCAGTCTATTTGGGAGGGAGCTCTACTTATAAGGATTTTGTTAGCATTCTTGACAAGGATGAGATACAAAACGAGCTTGAGTACTTGAAAGGACTGAACTGTGACATTATAATAGCATATACAAACTGGGGAGTTGAAAATTCAAACTCAGTTAGTTTTGAGCAGAAAGAGTTTGCAAAGGAGCTTATAAAAAATGGTGTTGATGTTGTAATTGGTACTCATACTCATACAATTCAGCCGTTTGAAAAGGTTAAAGTTGAGGATGAGTCAGGCAACATAAAAGAGGGGATAGTATTTTATTCGCTTGGTAATTTCCTTTGCGACCAGACAGTAATCTTTCCATACAATAGGTTTGGCTTAACTGTAAGACTTGATCTTGTTAAAAAAGAAGATAAGCTCACTAAAAAGATATCAGTTGAGCCAATATATATCTTTAGAAAGACAAGAAGGAATGCAAGTTACTATGATTTTATTGTCCTTAAAGCAAAGGACATTTTAAATAGAACTGATGTAAAAACATCCTACATTCAATATGCCAAAAAATTGCTTGAAGATGTTGATAAATGGCTTAAAAGTGTGCAATAAACAAAATTTTTTGTGCGTAGGGGGATTATTCTAAAGTGGAGAGAAGACAGGACAGAATTCGTAACTTTTGCATAATAGCTCACATAGACCATGGGAAATCAACCTTGGCTGACAGAATAATTGAGCTCACAGGAGCACTCACAGAAAGAGAGATGCAGGACCAGGTACTTGATACCATGGACATAGAAAGAGAAAGAGGAATTACCATAAAAGCCCAGGCAGTAAGGCTCAACTATAAAGCAAAGGATGGAAAGGAATATACCTTTCATCTTATAGACACTCCTGGCCATGTAGACTTTACCTATGAGGTTTCACGAAGCCTTGCTGCCTGTGAGGGTGCAATTTTGGTTGTTGATGCAACCCAAGGTATTGAAGCGCAGACGCTTGCAAATGTCTATCTTGCACTTGAGCACAACTTAGAGATAATACCAGTTATAAACAAGATTGACCTTCCAAGTGCAAGGCCTGAAGAGGTCAAAAAAGAGATAGAAGACGTGATTGGACTTGATGCATCAGATGCACCGCTCATTTCAGCTAAAATGGGTATTAACATTGAAGAGGTTTTAGAGAGGATAGTAAGAGACATTCCACCTCCAAAAGGTGACGATACAAAACCGCTCAAAGCTTTGATTTTTGATTCGCTTTATGACAACTACAAAGGTGTTTTGGCATATGTGAGGGTGTTTGACGGGGTTGTGAAACCAAATATGACCATTAAGATGATGTCAACTGGTGCTCAGTTTACTGTAACAGAGGTTGGGTATTTTAAACCGGGAATGCTAATCCCATGTGATGAGCTAAGAGCCGGGGATGTTGGCTACATTGCAGCGTCAATTAAGACAGTGAGAGATACAAGAGTTGGTGACACGATAACCGATGCGAACAACCCAGCTGATGAGCCTCTGCCGGGCTTTAGGAGATTAAACCCAATGGTGTTCTGTGGAATTTATCCAACAGGTGATACAAAGTACGAAGAGCTAAAAGAGGCCTTAGAAAAACTTCAGCTCAACGATGCGGCACTGTTTTTTGAACCAGAAAGCTCTGCTGCCCTCGGGTTTGGTTTTAGATGTGGATTTCTTGGACTTTTGCATATGGAGATTGTTCAAGAAAGGCTTGAGAGGGAATATGATTTGAACATAATCACAACAGCACCGTCGGTTGTATTTAAAGTTACAAAGACAGATGGCGAGGTTTTGTACATTGACAATCCTACAAAACTGCCGCCACCAAACGAAATTGCCAAGATGGAAGAACCGATGGTAAAAGCAACTATCATGGTACCTAACGAGTTTGTAGGTAGCGTAATGGAGCTGTGCCAGGAAAGAAGAGGAATTTTTAAAGATATGTCATATATTGAGACAACACGTGTTATTCTCACTTACGAGATGCCTCTTATGGAGATTGTGTACGACTTTTTCGATGCTCTAAAGTCAAGGTCAAAAGGTTATGCGTCATTCGACTATGAGTTTATAGGGTATGCTGAGTCAAAGCTTGTAAAGCTTGACATTATGATAAAAGGCGAGGTTGTTGACGCGCTTTCGTTTATCGTTCACAAGGATAAAGCATATCAGAGGGCAAGAAGAATTGTTGAAAAACTCAAAGAGGAGATTCCACGGCACTTATTTGAAATACCAATTCAAGCTTGTATTGGCAGCAAGGTTATAGCAAGAGAAACGGTAAAAGCGCTGAGAAAAGATGTGCTTGCTAAGTGTTATGGTGGGGACGTTACAAGGAAGAAGAAGCTTTTAGAGAAGCAAAAAGAGGGTAAAAAGCGAATGAAACAGGTTGGAGAAGTTGAGATACCACAGGAAGCATTTATGGCTGTTTTGAAGCTTGAAGACTAAACCATTTTGTTAGAAATAAAAAAAGGAAGTGCGAGCCAAAATTGAGAAATATAGGACTTTATATTCACGTTCCATTTTGTAAAAAGAAATGTTATTACTGTGATTTTGTGTCATACGAAAATGTCAATGATGATATGGTTTTTGCATATTTTAGCGCGCTTGAAAATGAATTAATGTTTTATAAAGAAAATTATGAAATTGAGATAGATACTATTTACATTGGGGGTGGGACACCTTCTTTTGTCCCTGCCAAGTATATCTTAAAACTGTTGGAGTTTATATATTCAAACTTTAAGGTCAAAAGCACCTGCGAGATAAGCATTGAGGCAAATCCCGAGAGTATCACAAAGGAGAAACTTAAAAGTTATAGGGAAGCAGGAATAAACAGGCTCAGTGTGGGAATTCAGGCCCTAAATGATACAGAACTGAAATCAATTGGCAGAGTTCATGATTCTGCTGTTGCATTGAAGATTTTGAGTGTGGTACCTTTGTATTTTGAGAATTTTAGCGTTGATGTTATTACGGGTCTTCCATATCAGACTTTTGAAAGTTTTATGCAAACACTCAATACACTTTTGGAATTTTCTCCGCCTCATTTGTCCATTTATTCTTTAAAGATTGAAGAAGGGACACCTCTTTTTAATAGATATGAAGAGTACAAACATTCATTTGCGGATGAAGATGAAGAAAGAAGAATGTTCTGGTGGGCAAGAGACAGGCTTTCTGAGGTTGGACTTTATCATTATGAAATTTCTAATTTTGCCAAAAAAGGTTTTGAGTGCAAGCATAACTTGAAATACTGGAACTGTGATGAATATATTGGAGTTGGCTGTGCAGCTCATTCATTTTTTGAAGGTTCCAGGTATTATAATACTTCTAATATAAACGAATATGTTAAGAAAATTAAAGAAAATGGATTAGCTGTGGAAGGAAAAGAGTTTATTTCAAATGAAGAAAGTGAAAAGGAATTTATTATATTAGGGCTCAGGAAAATAGAAGGTTTTTCTATTGATGAATTTAGGGAAAGGTTTGGCATAGAGTTTGAAAGAAAGTACAAATATCGAATTGAAAAGCTGAAAAAATATGGACTGATAGAGATAAACAGCCGTATAAAACTTACAAAGAGAGGAATTGACCTTGCAAACTTGGTATGGCAAGAATTTATTTAAAAAGGTCAAAGAAAGTCAAAAATATACTTGACAAAAATCTACTAAAGTGATATCTTATATCTTAGAATTAGCACTCATCAACAGAGAGTGCTAACAGTAAGGTGAGGAAAATGCTGGATGAAAGAAAAAAAAGGATACTTGAAGCTATTATAGATGATTATATAAATACAGGTGAACCTGTTGGCTCAAGGACAATTGCAAAGAAATACATTTTTGGTATTTCTTCTGCTACAATCAGAAACGAGATGTCGGACTTAGAGGAGATGGGATACTTAGAGCAGCCTCACACGTCAGCTGGTAGAATTCCTTCAGATAAGGGTTACAGGTATTATGTTGATGAGCTGATGAAGGTGTCAAGGCTTTCGCCACAGCAGGTAGAATTTATCAGGTCGCAGCTTAATGTCAAATTCAATGAAATAAACGAATATATGGAGAACATTGCTAAGATAATATCTAACCTGACAAACTACACAGCAGTAATTTCAACGCCCAATGTAAAAAAAAGCTTTATAAAATATCTCCAGCTTGTTCCTGTTGACAGCAAAAGATATATACTAATTTTAGTAACAAACACAGGTCTTGTGAAAGATATTCTCCTGGAAAAACCCGAGAATGTCGATATAAAAGACTTCATATATATATCAAATATCCTCAATGAGAAACTGAGCGGGCTTAAACTTGAAGACATTGACCAAAAAATTATACTTGACATTGAAAACATACTTGGTAAAAACAAGACAATCTTGTCACCAATAATTGAAAATGTACTGCGCACAATCAGTGCAGCTGACAGCACAGAAGTTGTTTTAAGTGGAATTAAGAACATGTTTGATTTTCCTGAGTTTAGTGATGTTTTAAAGGCAAAAATATTCCTGCATATATTTGAGCAAAAGGAGATGCTAAGACAAATAATAAACTCTGCAATGCATGAACATATAACCATCAGGATTGGTACAGAAAATCCAATAGAGGATTTAAAAGAGTGTAGCATTGTTCTTTCCAATTACAGAATAGGTGATAGCATAGCTGGTTCGATAGGTATAATTGGTCCAAAAAGGCTGAGATATTCTCAGACAGTTTCACTGATTGATTACATTTGCGACACTTTATCTGATATTTTGACAAGACTTTTTACAGAATAAATTAAAGAGGTGATTTGTAAAGATGCTTGATATGGAAAACAAAGATCTAAAGAGCGAGGAGGTAAATTCTTCTGAGGCTCAGACTTTAGAAGAAACTAATTCCGTGGGAAAAAATGAGAATATGCGACATTCTCAAGAACCTCAAGAGGACGCAGCAAAAACACAGGAAAATGATGGGTCAAATGAAAGTAGTGAAGATATTGAGGTTGAGCCTCACCAAGAGGACACGGTGGAAATTTTAAAAAAGCAGCTGGAAGAGAAAGAAAGGGAGGTTGAAGAGTACAAAAGTTTATGTCAGAGGATAGCTGCTGATTTTGATAATTATAAAAAGAGAATAGCAAAGGATAAAGAAAATATGTACTATGAGGTTGTTGCTGATGTTGTTGGCAAGCTTCTTCCAATTGTTGATAACTTTGAAAGAGCAATTGACTCTGCAAAAAGTTCAAAAGACACAAATGATGAGCTTTTAAAAGGCCTTGAGATGATAAAAAAACAGATTGATGATATCTTTTCAAAACTTGGTGTTGAGCCAATTGAGGCTTTGAATAAAGAATTTGACCCGTACCTTCACAATGCAATTATGCATGTTGAAGATGAGAGGTACGGTAAAAATATTGTAATTGAGGAATTCCAAAAGGGTTACAAGATAAAAGACAGAGTTATTAGATATAGCCTTGTAAAGGTTGCAAATGCTAATTAAATTTAAGAGGAATTTGAAACTAAATTTTTGAAAATAAGGAGGTTGATAACAATGGCTCATATTTTAGGTATAGACCTTGGTACAACAAACTCTTGTATGGCAGTTATTGAAGGTGGTCAGCCTGTTGTAATTCCTAATGCAGAAGGTTTCAGAACAACTCCATCAGTTGTAGCTTTCACCAAGACAGGTGAGAGGCTTGTCGGTCATGCAGCAAAAAGACAGGCTATTACAAACCCTGAAAGGACTATTATATCAATAAAAAGAGATATGGGTACAAACAGAAGAATAAAAATAGATGACAAGGAATATTCGCCAGAAGAGATTTCTGCTATGATTTTGATGAAACTCAAAGCTGATGCAGAAGCATATCTTGGTGAGAAGATAACACAGGCTGTTATAACTGTTCCAGCTTATTTTACAGACTCACAAAGACAGGCAACAAAGAACGCAGGTAGAATTGCAGGACTTGAGGTTTTGAGAATCATCAACGAGCCAACAGCAGCAGCTTTAGCTTATGGTCTTGACAAAGAAGGTCATCAAAAGATAATGGTATATGACCTTGGCGGTGGAACATTTGACGTTTCAATCTTGGAGATTGGCGATGGTGTTATTGAAGTTTTGGCAACATCTGGTAACAACAGACTTGGTGGTGATGACTTTGACCAGAGGATTATCGACTATATAGCTGATGAGTTTAAGAAAGAACACGGAATTGATTTAAGACAAGACAAGGTTGCGCTCCAGAGACTAAAAGATGCAGCAGAGAGGGCAAAGATTGAACTATCGTCCGCGCTTCAGACAACTATTAATCTTCCATTTATCACAGCGGATGCAAACGGTCCAAAACACATTGATATGGTATTGACACGCGCAAAGTTTGAAGAACTTATAAAAGATCTTGTGGAAAAGACAAGAGAACCTGTTGAAACAGCACTTTCTGATGCAAAGCTCACCCCAGAGCAGATTGACAAGGTCATTTTGGTTGGTGGATCAACAAGAATTCCTTATGTTCAGGAATTTGTAAAGAAACTCACTGGCAAAGAGCCGTTTAAAGGAATAAATCCTGATGAGTGTGTTGCAATTGGTGCTGCAATCCAGGCGGGTGTGCTTGCAGGTCAGGTAAAAGACATATTACTTTTGGACGTAACACCACTTTCACTTGGTATTGAGACTCTGGGTGGCGTATTCACCAAGATTATTGAAAGAAACACAACAATTCCGACACGCAAGAGTCAGATATTCACAACAGCTGCAGATGGTCAGACGCAGGTTGAAATTCATGTTCTGCAAGGGGAAAGACCACTTGCAAAGGATAACAAGACACTTGGAAGATTTATACTTGACGGTATTCCACCTGCACCAAGAGGGGTGCCACAGATTGAGGTTACATTCGATATTGACGCAAACGGTATTGTGCATGTTTCAGCAAAGGACCTTGGCACAGGAAGAGAGCAAAAGATTACAATCACATCCCAGACACATTTGAGTGAAGAAGAGATTCAAAGAGCTATTAAAGAGGCTGAAATGTATGCTGAGCAGGATAGAAAGAGAAAAGAACTGATTGAAGCACGAAACAGAGCAGACTCTATCATTTACCAGACAGAAAAGTTACTTCGCGAACTTGGCGACAAGATGACAGAAGCTGAAAAGCAGCAGATTGAGGCAAAACTAAAAGCTTTGAAAGATGTTATGAATGGTGAAGACAAAGATCAGATTGAAAGGGCAATTGATGAGCTCACAAAGTCGTTCTATGATGTATCTACAAGACTTTATCAGCAGGGTTATACCACATCGGGACCACAAGGTGGACCAAACCCGGGTGGCGGTCAAGGCGGTGCTGATGGCAATGTAAATACTGATTATAAAGTATACTAAAGACTGCGATAAAAAGAAGGTAAAGGACCAAAGTCATGATGTTTTTAAGAATGGCTTTGGTCCTTTTTATGATTATTTGTTAAATTCATATTGTTGGTATATAATAATATTCAGTAAAGTAAGCGGGTGATAGAGATGGCACAAAAAAAGGACTACTATGAGATTTTAGGTGTTCCAAGGAATGCAACAGAAGAAGAGATAAAAAGAGCCTACAGAAGACTTGCAAAACAATACCATCCTGATGCAAATCCTGGTAATAAAGAGGCAGAAGAAAAGTTCAAAGAGATAAACGAGGCATATGAAGTTTTGAGCGATCCTGAAAAAAGAAAGCTTTACGACCAGTTTGGCCATGCAGCATTTGACCCGAAATACGGTGCGCAAGGGAGCGGTGGTTTTTCTGGTGGATTTGGTGGTGGGTTTGCTGACTTTGATTTTGGTAGTTTTGGTGATATATTTGAAGACCTATTTGAAGGCTTTGATATATTTGGAACTTCAAGAAGAAGAAAAGAAGCACCGAGAAAAGGTGCTGATATATATGTCGATTTAGAGTTGACTCTCAAAGAGTCTGTATTTGGCTGTGAAAAAGAGATTCCAATTTACAGAACTGAAAAGTGCAGTGTTTGTGGAGGAAGTGGGGTAAGATCCGGTTCTGCACCTGTGAGATGTCAAAAGTGCGGCGGCACAGGTCAGATAAGGTCAAGACAGACAACATTCTTTGGAGAGTTCACCACCATAAAAACCTGTGATGCGTGCGGCGGAACAGGAACAATTATAACAGACCCATGCAGAGAATGTGGCGGCACGGGAAATGTAAGAAGACAGCGAAGAGTAAAGATTAACATTCCGGCTGGAATTGATGATGGTCAGGTAATAACATTAAGAGGCGAGGGCGAAAGTGGCATCAAAGACGGACCTAACGGCGATTTGCATATTAGAATAAAAGTAGCGCCTCATCCTGTATTCAAAAGAGTCGGGCAGGACCTTTATATTGAGGTTCCAATAACATTTGTTAATGCAGCTTTGGGTGGTGAGATAGAAATTCCAACGCTTGATGGTAAGACAAAAGTAAGAATTGAGCCAGGGACACAAAATGGTGATGAGGTCAGAATTAGGGGCAGAGGTGTTCCAAACCTGCGTTCGCGAGGAAGAGGCGACCTTGTTGTAAAGTTTATAGTGGAGGTTCCCAAAAAGCTTACAGAAAAGCAGAAAGAGCTTTTGAGAGAATTTGAAAGACTTTCATCAGAAGATGGATATGAAAAGAGGAAACATTTTTGGGATAGAATAAGAGAAGCTTTTTCTTAAGCCATTTTTGAATTTGAAAGAAGGAGAACAAAGTGCAAATGAGATGGTATGAGATATCAATTAAGACCACCGAAGAGGCAGAAGATGCTGTTTCAAATATTTTGTATGAGCTTGGTGCAAATGGCGTTGTTATTGAAGACAATGAGATTGTGTCAAGACCAAATTTATGGGATTATATTGACGAAAACCAGTTTACAAAAAAGGATTATGCGAAAGTTTGTGCTTATTTTCCTGAAAGCAGCAATATTTTGGAGCTTACACATACTATTGAGGAGAGGCTTAAAGAGATTGCAAAATATATTGATATTGGAGAAGGTAAAATTACCGTATCTGAGGTTGATGAAAAAGACTGGGCAGAAGAATGGAAAAAGTATTATAAGCCTGTTGAAATAGGGGATATTGTGATTGTTCCTTCATGGGAAGATTATAAAGCCGAAGACAGCAAAACAATTGTTAGGCTTGACCCTGGTATGGCATTTGGTACAGGAACTCATGAGTCGACTGCTCTGTGCCTTGAAGCTATTCAGAAATATGTAAAGCAAGGGATGGATGTTCTTGATGTTGGGACAGGTTCAGGGATATTAGCAATAGCTGCAAAGAAGTTTTTGGCAAAAAGAGTCTTAGCAGTTGATATTGATGAGGTTGCTGTGAAGGTAGCAGAGGAGAACGCGAGGATAAATGGAGTTGATATTGAGATAAAAAAGAATGACCTTCTTGAAGGCATAGAAGAAAAGTTTGATGTGGTTGTTGCTAACATTGTGGCTGATATCATTATAAGGCTTTCAAGAGATGTAAAGAAAGTTTTGAAAGACAACGGAATTTTTATCTCTTCTGGCATTATTGAAGACAGGCTTGAAGATGTTTTGAAAAGCTTTGAGAAAAATAGTCTTGAAATTGTAGAAGTGAAAAAAATGGGTACATGGTGCTTGGTTGTTAGCAAAAAAACTGTGTAGGGTGATATTAAGTGCCAATCTTTTTTGTTGAAAAGCAGAATGTTGAGAATGATATTGCCTTCATTACAGATAAAGAAGATATAAATCATATAGTCAAGGTTTTAAGAAAAAGAGAAGGAGATAAAATAAATCTATGTGATGGCAATTATGACTACTCATCGCGAATACTTGAAGTTTTCAAAGACAAAATAAAACTTTTGATAGAAAGCAAAACTTTGAATGACCGAGAAAGTACAAAAAACATTTTTTTATTTCAATGTATTATCAAAAACCAAAAAATGGATTTTATTGTGCAAAAGGCAACAGAGCTTGGAGTAAAAACAATTATACCTGTGGTTTCAAAAAGAGTTGTGATTGATATTTCAGAAAAAGAGGAAAAAAAGCTTGATAGGTGGCGCAAAATCGCGCAAGAGGCCCAAAAACAGTGTCTTCGCCCCAAGCCACCTTTAATCGAAATGCCAATTAGAATTTCTGAGATTAAAGAGAAATATTTAGATAAACTTGATATTCTTTTTATTCCCTATGAGAAGGAATCGGAAACTTCAAGATGGAGTCTATCTTCAAATTATAATAACATTGGGATTTTGATTGGACCTGAAGGTGGTTTTGAAGAGGAAGAAGTAGAAGAGTTAAAAACCTTTAAAAATGTGCAAGTTATTTCGCTTGGCAAAAGAATCCTCAGAAGTGAGACAGCCTCAATTGCTGCGCTTTCCATCCTAATGCATGAACTTGGAGAAATGTGAAGGGAAGTGCAAAATTATGAATGTGTACTTTGATAACGCTGCAACTACAAGGCCTTTTGATGAAGTAATTGAGAAGCTTTCAAAGTTTTTGTTGGATATCTATGGTAATCCTTCATCGCTTCACAGACTTGGTGTTGAGGCAGAAAGAAGCCTGAAAGAGGCAAAAGAAGCTATTGCAAAAAAACTCGGTAGCAATGCAGATGAGATTTATTTTACGTCGGGTGGAACAGAAGCAAACAATTTAGCACTTATTGGCTGTGCGTTTGCTCATCAGAAAAGAGGAAAAAGGATTGTATCAACACCTGTTGAACATCCTTCTGTTATTTCTACACTTGAGTATTTAGAAAGAAATGGATTTGAGATACAATATGTACCTGTGGATGCAGAGGGTAATGTAGATTTTGACCAGTTTGAGAAGCTTGTGGACCAGAATACCATTCTGGTAAGTGTGATGCTTGTCAACAACGAGACAGGGCATATATTTGATGTAAAGAAACTATCTGAAATTGCGAAAAAGAAAAACCCAAATGTTATTGTTCACACAGATGCTGTCCAGGCTTTTATGAAAGAAAAGACCAATGTTAAAGAGTTAAATGTGGACCTTATGTCGATAAGTGGCCATAAAATACACGCATTAAAAGGAATAGGAGCTTTATATATAAGAAAGGGTATAAACATCCAGCCGATAATCTTTGGAGGACAGCAGCAAAAAGGTATAAGACCTGGAACAGAGAACATGCCCGGTATTTTTTCGTTTGCTAAAGCGATTGAGGTGTATGAAAAACTAAAAGCTTCTGAGCCTGATAAGCTAGAGGTTATAAAACGAAGATTTATTGAAGGAATATCAAAAATAGATGATGTCGTGATAAACTCTCCCTTAGGGAAGACATCTAATGCGATATTGAATGTATCTTTTTTGGGTGTTAAGTCTGAAGTTTTTCTTCACACACTTGAAAGTTATGGTATATTTGCATCTTCTGGTTCTGCCTGCTCGTCCAAAAGCAGGACTTACAACAAGGTTCTCTACAGTATGGGGAAAAAGATGGAGATTGCAGAAAGCAGTATCCGCTTTTCATTTTCTTACCTCAATCAAATTGAAGAAGTTGACTATGCGCTTGAGTGTATTGAAAAAGCACTTAGGTTTTTAAGAAAAATAAAAAAGTAAAGGATGGGCTCAAAATTGAAAGCAATATTGGTAAGATACGGTGAACTTGCATTAAAAGGTCAAAATCGACCTTTTTTTGAAGATGCGCTGGTCAGGAATATCAAAAAAAGACTTTCTGATTTTGATTCAGTTACGGTTAAAAAAGAGCAGGGCAGGATTTTTGTTGAAAATTTGAGTGAAGAATATTTTGATGAAGCTATTGAAAGGCTCAAACGCGTTTTTGGGATTGTAGGAATTACCATATGCGAGGTTGCTGAAAAGAATTTAGAGGGAATAAAACAGGCTGCTGAAGTTGTTACCAAAAATGAGCTTAAAAATGGTAAGAAGACTTTTAAGGTGGAGACTAAGCGAGCAGATAAGAAATTTGATCTAAAGTCTCCAGAGGTATCTAAGTTGATAGGTGCGCATATTTTAAAAAAGTTTGCTGAAGTATATGGACTTTGTGTTGATGTTCACAACCCTGATTTTATTTTGAACATTGAAATAAGAGACAAAGTATATATCTATTCATCAGAGGAAAAAGGTATTGGAGGAATGCCGCTTGGCACAGGTGGTAGGGCGCATCTTCTTTTGTCTGGTGGTATAGACAGTCCTGTTGCCGGTTTTATGATTGCCAAAAGAGGTGTTGAAATAGAAGCAATTCACTTTTACAGTTTTCCTTACACCGGTGAGAAAGCCAAGGAAAAGGTAATAGACTTGTGTAAGGTTTTGGCAAAATACACAGACAAGATAAAACTCTATATAGTTCCATTTACTGAAATCCAGCTTTCTATTTATGAAAACTGTGATGAAAGATACTTGACAATAATAATGAGAAGGTTCATGATGAGAATTGCACAGAAGATTGCAATGCAAAATGGTGGACTAGCTTTGATTACCGGTGAGAGTATAGGTCAGGTTGCAAGCCAGACAATGGAAAGCCTGTTTTGTACGCAGGCAGCTGTGTCAATGCCGGTTTTCAGACCGCTCATTGGTATGGACAAGGAAGAGATAATAAGACTTGCAAAGAAGATAGGGACATATGATATCTCTATACTTCCTTATGAGGATTGCTGTACTGTGTTTGTTCCTAAACATCCAAAAACCAGACCAAAGCTTGAAGAGGTTTTAGCTGAGGAAAGCAAGCTCAAGGCAGAAGAATTGATTGAAAATGCAGTAATAAATACCGGGTGGATGGTGATAAGAGATAGGTGAACTTGTGAGACTCCAGAAATTTATGGCACAGTGCGGTGTTGCTTCCAGGCGGAAGTGTGAAGAGATTATCCAGCAGGGAAGAGTAAAGGTGAATGGAAAGACTGTTAATCAGCTTGGGTTCAAGATTGATCCAGAAAAAGATATAGTTGAAGTAGACGGGGAAAGAATATCATTGCAAAGTCATAAAGTATATATAATGCTTAACAAGCCTTTTGGAGTTATTTCTTCTGCGAAGGATGAAAAGGGAAGAAAGACAGTGGTTGATTTAGTTAAGGACAAAGTAAATGTGAGAGTATTTCCTGTGGGAAGGCTTGATTTTGACACAACGGGTTTGATTCTTCTTACAAATGATGGCGAGTTTGCATACAAAGTCACACATCCTAAACATGATATTGAGAAGACTTATATAGCATTAATCAAAGGCATCCCTTCTAAGGAAGAGATAGAAAGGTTCGAAAAAGGCCTTTTGATAGATGGGAAAATGACAGCACCTGCTAAATTTAGGATTTTAAAGCAAATAAATGGCAATGCTATGGTTGAGATAAAAATTCATGAAGGAAGGAATAGGCAGATACGAAAAATGTGTGATATGATTGGTCACAAGGTTTTAAAATTAAAAAGAATTGCAATTGGTAAGCTACAGCTTGGAAAACTGAAAGAAGGAGAGTTTGTTTTCTTGGATAGAGAAACAGCAAACAGAGTGTTTGAAAAATAAAAAAAAATTGAAAGGGGAGTATTAAATTTGACTGATGAAAGATTGAAACTTCTTGCAAAGAATCTTATTGAATATTCAGTTGAATTAAAAGAAGGCGAGAACATTTTAATTGAGCTTATTGGACAGGAGATTGAACTTGCAAAAGAACTTGTAAAACTTTCATATTCAAAAGGTGCAAAACCATTTTTGTGGCTAAAACATCCCACATTGCTCAGGACTCTTCTTTTAAATGCAACAGAACAGCAGATAGAAATGATCGCTCAAAATGAAAGAGATCTTATGGAAAAGATGGATGCATATATTGGTATTAGATCTTCGCCAAATCCATTTGAACTTTCAGATGTTCCAGACGAGAAGATGAATCTGTTTCAAAGAATATGGTTTCACAAAGTTCACGGAGAGGTCAGAGTTCCAAAGACGAAGTGGTGCATATTAAGATACCCCAACTATTCAATGGCACAACAGGCAAAAATGAGCTTGGAAGAGTTTGAAGATTTTTATTTTAACGTGTGCAATCTTGACTATAGCAAAATGTCAAAAGCAATGGACGCTTTGGTTGAGCTTATGCAGAACACAGATGAGGTTCGGATAGTAGCAAAAGACACAGATTTAAGATTTTCAATTAAAGGAATGAAAGCTGTCAAATGCGATGGCCACATGAACATTCCCGATGGTGAGGTATACACTGCGCCTGTCAAAGATTCTGTAAATGGTCATATAACATACAATACACCTTCGAACTATGCAGGATTCAAATTTGAAAATATAAGATTTGAATTTAAAGATGGAAAGATTGTAAAAGCAACTGCTAACAATACAGAGAAGCTCAACAAGATACTGGATACCGACGAGGGTGCAAGGTATATTGGTGAATTTTCAATTGGGCTAAACCCTTATATTACAAAGCCAATGGAAGACACGCTTTTTGATGAGAAGATTGCAGGAAGCATCCATTTTACTCCTGGTAGTGCATATGAGGATGCTGACAATGGCAACAGGTCAGCTGTTCATTGGGATATTGTGCTTATTCAAACACCTGAATATGGTGGAGGGGAAATTTACTTTGATGGAAAGCTTATTAGAAAAGATGGAAGATTTGTGATAAAAGAGCTGGAAGGATTGAATCCGGAGAACTTAAAGTAAAAACTCTTTGGTTAAAAAATTTTTCACAATAATTGTTTTTTGAGAATATCATGGAAGTAGACATAATGCTTATCATAATTAAGGAGTAAACATATGGAAGATTATCTTTCAGCTCAGCAGCTTGGGACATTTGCTGGCATTGCTATTGCTACAAATATAATTGTGCAATTTACAAAAAGTATCTTAAAAAAACGATACAAAGATTATGTTATAAGGATATACGCTTTTATTGTAACTTTTGTTCTTTCATTTATATTTATACCACATCAAAATACACCTAAAGATATTGCTCTTCTTATAATTAATTCGATACTAATTTGTATGACTTCATTCGGAAACTATGAGGTCTTTAAAGACACATACCGAAAAACTGCAAAATAAAAATTCAGAAGGCTGCCCTTAAAGTTTTTTGTTTTTTAAAAGGGCAGCCTTTGCTTTTTGTAGTTTTACTTGGCTATACTCAAATTTTTCCTAAAGATACAAAAATCATTATAGCCTTGTGAGCATGAAGCCTATTTTCTGCTTCATCAAATACCCTCGATTGCGGACCGTCTATTACCTCTGAGGTTACTTCAAACCCTCTGTATGCTGGAAGACAATGCAAAAATATTGCGTCATCTTTTGCTAATCTCAAGAGAGAGCTATCTACCTGATATCCTTCAAAGTCTCTTATTCTTTTTTCCTTTTCTTCTTCCTGACCCATCGAAACCCATGTGTCTGTATAGACAACATCAGCATCTTTTACAGCCTCTTTTGGATTATTGGTAAAGATGACATTGCTTTTGCTCTTTTTTGCTTCGCCAAATGCAAAATCTACAACTTCTTTTTTTATTTCATAGCCAGGTGGAGTTGCAATTGCAATGTCAAAACCAAGTTTTGCTGCGCCCACTAAAAGTGTGGCTGCTACGTTGTTGCCATCTCCCACATATGCAATCTTTAGATTACTCAGTCTTCCTTTCTCCTCAAAAATTGTCTGAAAATCAGCTATGATTTGAGTTGGATGATAATCATCAGTAAGACCATTAATAACTGGGATAGAGGAGTATTTTGCAAACTCTTCAACCTCTTTTTGTTCATACGTTCTTATAACAATTAGGTCAAGGTATCGCGACAAAACCTTTGCTGTATCTTCTATTGTTTCACCTCTGCCAAGTTGAAGATCGTTTTTTCCGAGATAAAGTGAATATCCGCCAAGCTGATGGATTCCCACTTCAAATGATACACGTGTCCTTGTTGAAGCCTTTGTAAATATAAGTCCCAGCGCTTTGTTCTTCAAGTAAGGAAAGTAAAACCCTTTTTTAGCTTCTTTTTTGAGTCTGCTTGCAAGCTCAACCAAATACAATATTTCTTCTTTCGAGAGATCATTTAGATGTAGAAAATGTCTCATAACACTTCATCCTTTCATCTTTGAATAGATCATTCAAACAATAAATATCTTTTTCAATCTCGTCTAGTGAAGATAGAACATCTACGTAATATTGTGCGGTGTCAACTGAAGTTAATGTTGTTATACCAAACTCAACAGAGAGCCTTCTTAGAGCAAATCCAAACTCTTGCATTTTGTCCTTAGATGGAATATTTATTACAAATGAGAATTTGTCTTCAAGTAGCAACTTTTGAGCAGTCTCTTTGTCTATAAACTCTACATTTAAACCTTTTATATAATCCTTCATGCTATCTAAGAGGTACACTTTGTAGTTTACTTCATATAGTTTTCGTATGATCTGCTGTATAGCATCCTTCTCACTTTCAGGTGCTAAAATTAAGCAGCTTCCGTTTTTTACAAATTTGTGATTGGAAGATATGAAAGCTTTGTAAAGAGCAACTTTTAGGTTTTTGGAAATACCAAGAACTTCGCCGGTGGATTTCATCTCTGGTCCCAAGTATGCATCAACCTTTGATAATTTGGAAAACGAAAATACAGGAGCTTTTACTGCAAAAAAGTCTGGTTCTTTTACAAGGCCAGTTTGGTATCCCAAGTCTTTGAGCTTTTTGCCAAGTATGAGTTTAGTTGCAAGCTTTATCATAGGAATTCCTGTAACCTTGCTCAAAATTGGCACAGTTCTGCTTGCGCGAGGATTTACTTCTATTACATAAACATTTTCATCTTTGTCAATTACAAATTGTATGTTAAAAAGCCCTACAACTTTTAAGGCACGGGCAAGTTTTATGGTATAATCAACAATTTTTTCTTTCACCTTTTCAGGGAGTGTATGGGGAGGGAACACTGCCATACTGTCTCCAGAATGAACACCAGCTCTTTCAATATGTTCCATGATTCCAGGAATTAATACATCTTCTCCATCCGAAATACCATCAACTTCTGCTTCTTTTCCAAGGATGTATTTATCGATCAAAATAGGATGCTTTATTGATATCTCAATTGCAGCTTTGATATATTTTTCGAGCTCGTCACGGCTGTAGACAATTTCCATTGCCCTTCCGCCAAGAACATAAGATGGTCTTACCAAAACAGGATAGCCAATCTTTTCGGCAATTCTCACAGCATCTTCCAAACTGTATGCAGCCCCACCTGGAGGATAAAGAATATTGAGGTTTTTGAGGAGATTTAAAAACTTGTCTCTGTCTTCTGCAGTGTCAATGCTTTCCATAGAAGTTCCAAGAATCTTCACACCGTTTTTTGTAAGGTATGAAGCCATGTTTATTGCTGTCTGGCCACCAAATTGAACTATTACCCCCATTGGTTTCTCCTGTTTTATTATGTCTAAAACACATTCTTTTGTTAGAGGTTCAAAAAAGAGCTTGTCCGATGTATCAAAGTCGGTTGACACTGTCTCAGGATTGTTATTGATGATTATAGCTTCAACTCCTTCTTCTTTTAATGCGAATATTGAATGAACACAGCAATAATCAAATTCAATTCCCTGACCAATTCTTATAGGACCTGAACCAATTACAATTGCCTTAGTTTTTGAACTTACAACCAGGTCAGTTTCTTTTTCGTATGTGGAATAAAAATATGGTGTTTTTGCTTCGAACTCACCTGCACAAGTATCAACCATCTTGAAAGAAGGTTTTAGTTTACATTTCTCTCTTATTTCTATTACCTCGTCCACATCCTCTTTTAGAAGGTTTGCAATGTATGAGTCACCAAACCCAAGTCTTTTAGCTTTTTGTAAAAGGTCATATGGCAGTGATTCTATGTCATATTTTTTGAGCTGTTTTGACATATCAACTATGTTTTTGAACTTTTCAATAAAGAAGTAATCAATCTTACTGAGGTCTGAGATGAACTTGCAGTCATAATTTCGGGAAAGTGCTTCGCATATTGCGAAAACTCTCTCATCGTTTGGAGTTTTTATATACTCTAAAAGCTCACTATCTGGCATCTCTTCAAATTTTTTAAGCCCAAGCTGGTAGTTAATCTTAATATCCAGTGAATCTATTGCTTTCAAAAATGCTTCTTCAAATGTTCTTCCAATTGCCATAACCTCGCCAGTTGACTTCATCTGTGTGCCAAGTTGTCTGTCTGCCTTCTCAAACTTATCAAACGGCCATCTGGGCACTTTTACAACAACATAGTCTATAGACGGTTCAAAGCTTGCATAAGTGTTTTGAGTGATAGGATTTATTATTTCATCAAGTGTAAGACCAATTGCTATTTTTGCAGCAATTCGAGCGATAGGGTAGCCTGTTGCTTTTGATGCTAAGGCAGACGAACGGCTTACTCTCGGGTTTACCTCAATTACCACATATTCCATGCTGTTTGGATTTAGTGCAAACTGAACGTTGCATCCGCCTTCAATTTTTAGACTTCTTATTATGTTCAAAGAGGCACTTCGAAGCATCTGATACTCTTTATCAGAAAGAGTTTGTGATGGAGCAACAACAATACTGTCACCTGTGTGAATCCCCACAGGGTCTATGTTTTCCATGTTGCACACAGTGATGCAATTGTCGTTGCTGTCCCTCATTACCTCATATTCTATTTCTTTCCAGCCAAGGACACTTTGCTCAATCAATATTTGATGAATTAAAGAAAGTTTCAATCCTTTGCTTGCAATATATCTTAGTTCTTCTTCATTGTAAGCAATTCCACCGCCTGTGCCGCCAAGAGTATAGGCAGGACGAACAATAACAGGGTATCCAACTTCTCTTGCAAAATCTATAGCTTCTTGTACAGAGTGAGCTATGATGCTTTTTGGCACAGGTTCTCCAATTTCAATCATGGTCTTTTTAAAAAGTTCCCTGTCTTCTGCCTTTTTAATTGTTTCAAGCGATGTTCCAAGAAGACAAACTCCATACTTTTCCAAAATTCCTGCTTCGGCAAGCTCAAAAGCCATGTTGAGCGCTGTCTGACCACCAAGTCCTGCTAAAAGTCCCTGTGGTCTTTCTTTTTTGATTATTTCTTCAATATAATCAACTGAAATTGGTTCAATGTATACTCTATCAGCAATTTCTGTATCAGTCATGATTGTTGCGGGATTGGAGTTTACAAGTACAACTTCTATTCCTTCTTCTTTCAAAGCGCGGCAGGCCTGAGTTCCTGAGTAGTCAAACTCAGCAGCCTGCCCGATTACTATCGGACCAGAGCCTATTATCAAAACTTTTTTTATGTCCTTTCTCTTTGGCATCTTTTTCTACACTCCATTCAAAAGCTTAGTAAATTGGTCAAATATATATTTTGAGTCATGTGGACCCGGGCTTGCCTCAGGATGATATTGAACAGATACTATAGGCAAATCAAGATGAGCAAACCCCTCAACAGTTTTATCATTTACATTTACATGTGTGATTTTTATTTTTTCATATTCTTTATATTCAATTGCATAGTTGTGGTTCTGTGAGGTTATATAAACCTTGCCCGAAGTCAAGTCTTTAACCGGGTGGTTTCCTCCATGGTGACCAAACTTGAGCTTGTATGTTTTGAGTCCCAAACACAAACCCAAAAGTTGGTGGCCAAGACAGATTCCCAAAATAGGTTTTTTTAACTCTATTATTTGTTTTAAAGTAGGAAATATTTCTTCTAAGTCAGTAGGATCACCAGGTCCGTTTGAAAATACAAACCCTTCAGGATTAATTTTCATTATCTGATCAAGTGAACTGTTATATGGAAACACATACAGATCAAGTTCTCTTTTTGAAAGTTCTCTTAAAATATTTTGCTTAATTCCAAAATCTAAAACAGCAACTTTTTTACCACTACCTTCAATTCTGTATACCTGAGTGGTTGAAACCTCTTTTACCAGAGGTGGCTTTTGTTTTTTATATTCAAATATTTTACTCAGCAGAACCTCTTTATTATCGGTCTCCGTTGAAATTATACCAAGCATTGAACCTTTATTACGTATGTGTTCTGTTATAGCTCGTGTATCTACACCCTCAATTGCCACAATATTATTTTCTTTTAAATATTCATGCAATGTCTTCTGAGCCCTGAAATTTGAAGGTGTTTTGCATGCTTCTCTGACAATAAAACCTTCAACATGAGGTTTATACGACTCCACATCTTCACTATTTATTCCGTAGTTGCCTATAAGAGGGTAGGTCATTGTAACAATCTGACCATTGTAAGAAGGATCAGTCAACACTTCTTGGTATCCTGTCATACATGTATTGAATACAATTTCACCTATTGTTTCACCTTCACTGCCAAGAGAAATTCCTTCAAATGTCACCCCGTCTTCTAAAACAAGTATAGCCTTTTTCATTTCCATTCTCCTTCTTGAGCATTTTTAAATAAAAGAGTACCAAAATCTCGACTTAAGTTCAATACTAAAAAGTTGTCAAATAAATTATAAATCAAAATGAATAAAAATACAATATTAAATTTATTTTTATTCGAAATCTACATTGTAGGTCTTTGCCCAAAAATCAAGCTGGATGATATATCCAAAAAACTGTGGGAGGGTCATCAGCTGACCAAACCAAGGTTTATCTAATGGGAAAAATTCTTTCTCTGTTATGTTTTCCAAGTAAGTCTTATCTATTATCTCAAATATAGGAGAGTTATTTTTTATAATCTCTAAAACCTTTTTCTTTGTTTTTTTGAGATACTCGGGATTATATGTTTTAGGATAAGGACTTTTTTTACGACCTTTTATTTCATCGGGAATAATTCCTTCGAAAGAACGCCTTAAAAGTCCTTTTTCCATATTTTCAAGGTATTTTATCCTCCATGGAACATTGTACAAAAACTCTACAATTCTGTAATCTGCAAATGGGACTCTTACTTCCAAGGAATTTGCCATGCTCATTCTATCTTTTCTATTTAGAAGTGTTACCATAAACCACTTAACATTCAAGTAGTACAAAATTCTATGTCTTACTTCTTCCTGAGAGTCACTGTCAAGACATTTTACTTTTCCAACCGACTCTTTATATCTTGAATCAACGTACTCTTCAAGTTCAAATTTTGAATATTTTTTCGACAGAATATTTTTTCTAAATTCCAATGAAGGTGACCACGGGAAGGTTTCAAAATTTTTATAATCGTCTCTCCAATACCAGGGATATCCTCCAAAAATCTCATCAGCGCACTCTCCTGATAGGGCAACCTTTGCATATTTTCTCACCTCATTTGTAAACAGCAGAAGTGATGAGTCAATGTCAGCCATACCAGGAAGGTCATTTGCAACTGTGGCATGTAAGAGGGCATTGCATAAAAGTTCATTGTCAATTTCAACTACAATATGGTCTGTACCTATACTTTTTGATGCTATCTTAGCATAGCTGCTATCTAATGTAGGCTGATACTGATTGAATTGGTAATATCTTGTATTATCTTTATAATCAATAGAAAAACTCTTCAATCTTTTTCCTTCTTTTCTTAACTGGTTAGCAGAAATAGCTGTGATAATGGTTGAATCCAGCCCGCCTGATAGAAAGCAGCATATTTCAAAGTCAGAAACAAGCTGTCTTGTTATGGCATCTGTGACAAGGTTTTTAACTATCTCAATAGTTTCATCTACTGTTTTGTTAAACTTTTCTGGTTTTAACTGCCAATATTCTTTTATTTCATATCTATCTTTGCTGTATATTACATAATGTGCAGGAGGAAGTTCTATAATGTCCTTAAAAATTGCTGAAAATGGAGACCTTGCGGGACAAAGACCTATAAGCTCAAAAATACCCTTTTTATTTACCTTAGTAGAGATTAAAGGATGCTTTAAAAGAGCTTTTATTTCTGAAGCAAAAATAAAATTGTCATTTTTGAGAGAAAAAAACAGTGGTTTTACTCCTAAATGATCCCGAGCTACAAAAAGTTCATTGGTACTTTCATTAAAAATGGCAAAAGCAAATATGCCATTTAAATATTTTACACACTCTTCTTTCCATTGGATATATGAGGTCAATACAACTTCAGTGTCTGAGTATGAACTGAAATGATACCCTGAACTTTGAAGCTTTGCACGCAGCTCTGGGGTGTTGTAAAGTTCACCATTGTAAACTATAATAAATTTTTGTTGATCATGAAATTTGATCATTGGCTGTTTGCCACCTTCAGGGTCAATAATGGTGAGTCGTTTGTGTCCGAGTAGAGCATGTTTAGTGACATAGTAGCCTTCTTCATCAGGTCCCCGATGACTAAGTGCATCTGTCATCTTTGTTATTACATCCTGGAGTTCAGTGATGTCTGAGCTAAAGCATATCCATCCACTAAATCCGCACATTTTCCCACAACCAATTTTAGAATTTCAGTATCAATATATTAAGCAAAAGGTAAGATGGTGAATTAGGATGTTTTGGGTTATTGACATATTAGTTGAGATGTTTTATAATAAATCTTGCGTTGTAAACAAAATATCTTTGCGGAAGGGTGTCCGAGTGGTTTAAGGAGCTGGTCTTGAAAACCAGTGACCCGCCTGAAGCGGGCCGTGGGTTCGAATCCCACCCCTTCCGCCATTTAATTTTTTATTAGGTTTTTTTAAGTACCAACACAAAAGTGCTTGCAAGTTTTTGGACACATAGTGTAATATTATAATTGAGCGAGTAATTTAAGGACCATGAAGAGAATATGGTCTTTTTTTATTCCATCTCATCTTGCGATTATAATTGTAAGAATCAATTTCCTCATATTTCTTTATATTTTGTGATAATATAGTTTTTGAGGCAAAATAGAAGAATACAATATACAAAATAAAATAACTCTTTACAATCATCATTGCGAAAGGTGTGGAATGCGTTGGAACTTAGGGCTTATGCTAAAATCAACTTAGCATTGGATGTGCTTTCAAAAAGAGAAGATGGTTATCATGAGATAAGAACTATAATGCAAACAGTGGATTTGTATGATATAATCAATATTGAAAAGATAGAAGAAGACAGTATAATTGTAACAACTTCAAGTGAAAATATCCCAACTGACAATAAAAACCATGCGTATATTGCAGCTTCACTTTTAAAAGAGCGTTTTGACGTAAAGCAAGGTGTGAGAATACATATTGAAAAGAATATTCCGGTCTCTGCGGGTTTAGCTGGTGGAAGCACTGACGCAGCAGCAGTTTTAAAAGGTCTAAATGAAATATTTGAGCTAAATCTTTCTGAGCAGCAGCTTATGGAAATCGGAAGAGAGATTGGTGCTGATGTTCCATTTTGTTTGGTAGGCGGCACAGCCCTCTGTGAGGGAATTGGCGAAAAGGTGATAAAGCTAAAATCAGCTCCTCAGATGAATATCCTCATTGCAAAGCCAGAGGTATATGTTTCTACGCAGGCTGTGTATGAGGCGCTTGACCTTAGCAAAGTAAAAAAGAGACCAAACATTGAAGCTATGATTTCGGCAATTGAAGAAGGCAATGTAAAAGAGATAGCAAAGAACCTTTGCAATGTTTTAGAGATGGTTACAGTAAATCAATATCCAGTTATAAACAGAGTCAAGGACATTATGAGAAATAACAATGCTCTTGGAACAGTTATGACAGGAAGCGGGCCAGCTGTATTTGGAATTTTTAGCAACAAATATAATGCTTTGAAAGCTGCAGAGAGGCTCAAGGTGTTTATAAAAGAAATTATCTTGACCACAACATGTGAAGGTAGCGGATTTTAGTAATTTAGTATAGTAGGAGTTGTGATAAAAAATGAATGAGAAGAATGAGTCACATTATTTTTTAATAGAGAATTATAAGCCTCTACGTGAGATCGTGTTTGAAAAGTTGAGAGACATGATTGTAAATGGAGATTTAAGACCTGGTGAAAGACTTATGGAGATAAAACTTGCAGAAATGCTTGGTGTTTCAAGAACTCCTATCAGAGAGGCGATAAGAAAACTTGAACTTGAAGGTCTTGTTGTGATGCTTCCACGAAAGGGTGCTTATGTTGCAGATATTTCTAAAAAAGAAATAATGGATGTATTGGAAATACGGGCTGCACTTGATAAGCTTGCAGCAGGACTTGCAGCACAAAGAATGACAAAATCTGAAAAAGAGCAGCTCAAAAAGGTTTTCGCTTCATTTGAAAAGAATTTTAAGTCGGGCAATATTGAAGGAATGATAAATGACGATATAAGGTTGCACGACTTGATATATTTGGGTGCAAAAAATGAGAAACTTCAGCACATAATAAATAACCTTCGTGAGCAGATAACCCGGTTCAGGATAATATATCTTAAAGAGATTTACAGGAAAAGTGAAAATCTTTTGAAAGAACACAAAGAGATTGTAGAAGCAATTATAAGTGGAGATGTCGAAAAAGCACAGAAAATAGCAGAAGAGCACATAAAAAATCAGGAAATAGAGCTTGTAAACAGCTTAAAATTTTAACAAAAAGGTGAAAAATATGATAAATGCTGTAATACTTGCTGGATCTGATAAAAACAAATCAGGTACTCCTTATGAGTGTAAGGCATTGATCAAGATAGGAGAAAAAATTTTAATAGAATATGTGCTTGATGCAGTATGCAGTTCCAAACATATTTCGCGCAGAGTTGTTGTAGGCCCAGTTCAGCTAAAAGAATTTTTAATTTTAAAGTATCCACAGGTTGAATTTGTTGAAGAAGACACTTCAATAATGAAAAATGCCAAAAAAGCGATAGAATTTTTGAACGACGACAAAAAAATTTTATTTTTAACTGCAGACCTGCCTTTTATCACTGCTGAAGCTATAGACCATTTTATTGAAGAGTCGATAAAATCCGGAGCAGATATTTGTTATCCAATTGTTGAAAAGAGCATAAACGATGAGAAATACCCTCAGATGAAAAGGACATATGGAACTGTGAAAGAAGGAACATTTACTGGTGGTAATGCCATTATAATAACTCCGTCAGTATTTGAAAAGTGCTATTCACTTGCCGAAAAACTTGTGGAAAAGCGTAAAAATCCTATTGCTATGGCGCGGCTAATAGGACCCACCATTTTGTTGCTTTTTTTGACTAAGAGACTTTCAATACAGAAAGTTGAAAAAAGGGTATCTAAGGTTTTTAAGGTTAAAGCTAAAGCTATCATTTCTACATATCCTGAATTGGGGCAGGATGTAGATAAAGACTCTGACCTTATGGTGGCAAAGTTCTATCTTGAAAAAAAGAGGTAGAATTCCGATTGAAATTGTGGTATAATATAGAAAGTGATACTTTTATCTCAGGAAGGAGGCAAATAGAAATGCCAAGAATTACAACAGATACAATAATTGCAGATGTATTAAGAATTGATAGAGGGACCATTCCAATATTTTTAAATAATGGTCTTCACTGTTTGGGTTGTCCTTCTGCTCAAGGAGAAAGCATTGAAGAGGCATGTGCGCTTCATGGAATAGATGCGCAAAAACTTGTGGACGAGCTAAACGAGTATCTCAAGAGCAAAGGTCTTTTGGATGAATAAAAAAAGACTTTACATCTTAAGCAAATCGTATTAAAATAATAAATGGTAGTGCGGGTGTAGTTCAATGGTAGAACACCAGCTTCCCAAGCTGGCAGCGTGGGTTCGATTCCCATCACCCGCTCCAAATGACAAAAAGGGGGGTATGCTCCCCTTTATTTTTGTAAGCGCCCACGTAGCTCAGCAGGCAGAGCGTCGCCTTGGTAAGGCGGAGGTCGCCGGTTCGAGCCCGGTCGTGGGCTCCATTTTAGTTATTGACAATTTTAATTGTTTATGATAGATTTAAAAAGTCAAGAAAAGAAGGGTTATTTTTTTTTGCTAATTTTCATTGTTGAAGAATACAAAGTGTTGTTCTAAAAAAAAAAGAGAAAAAGGATGAGGTCATTTATAGAAGGTTTTAAGATGGAGGTGAACAATAGAATATGGCGGCAAAAGGTGCGAGAATGATAATTCATCTTGAATGTACCGAGTGCAAAAACAGGAATTACACGACAGAAAAGAATAAAAAGAATGACCCAGATAGACTCGAACTTAGAAAATACTGCAAGTTTTGCCGAAGACACACCATCCATAGAGAAACTAAATAGTTAAGAAAGAGGATGTGTGAATAATGGTGGAGAAGAAAAAGGTGGAAAAGGTAGTTGCAAAACCTCAAGGGAACAAAAAGAGGTTGAGTTTTAAAGAATGGTGGGCAAAGACTCTTAAGTTTTTTAGAGATGTTAGAATAGAGATGAAGAAGGTTGTATGGCCTTCTCAAAAACAGGTGGTAAAGCACACAATTGTGGTGTTGACATTTACACTGTTTTTCACAGTGTTCATTTTGCTTGCTGACCTTATATACGACCAGCTTATTTTCAAACTTTTATTGAAGATAAAATAAAAAGCAATTCTTGAGAAAAAAGGAGGGCGGGCTTTTAGCCCTTCAAAATGGGTGATAAAAGAGCAAAATGGTATGTTGTCCATACCTATGCAGGCTATGAAAATAAAGTAAAAGCTAATTTAGAAAAAATAATTGAAAATAGAAATTTGTCTGATAGAATCTTAGACATTAGGATTCCCACTGAACTTGTCACTGAAATTAAAGATGGAAAGAAGATTGTTAAAGAAAAAAAGAAATTTCCGTCGTATGTGTTAATCAAGGCTGTAATGGACAATGAGATATGGTACACGATAAGAAATGTCAGAGGCGTGACTGGTTTTGTGGGACCTGAATCTAAGCCCACACCTCTTACAGATGAAGAAATAGAAGCAATGGGTATCAAGGAAGAGGTTGTGGAAGTATTTGACATTGAAGTTGGTGACAATGTGAAGGTTGTATCTGGTCCATTTACTGATTTTTATGGACCAGTTGTTGAAATAAATAAAGAACGAAAAAAGGTAAGAGTAATGCTCAACCTATTTGGGAGAGAAACTCCTGTGGAATTTGATTACCACCAGGTAGAGAGATTATAATATATCTAACTCAAGTGGAGCGGGAGGTGAAAAAGAACAATGGCAAAAAAAGTTTTAACACAAATAAAGCTTCAAATTCCAGCAGGCAAAGCAACACCAGCACCGCCAGTCGGACCTGCGTTGGGTCAGCATGGTGTTAACATTATGCAGTTTTGCAAAGAGTTTAATGAAAGAACAGCAAAAGATGCTGGATTGATTATTCCAGTTGTTATAACTGTTTACTCTGATAGGTCTTTTACATTTATTACAAAGACGCCTCCAGCATCAGTTTTGTTGAAGAAAGCTGCGGGAATTGAAAGTGGGTCTCCAAAGCCAAACAAACAAAAGGTAGCTACATTAAAGAGGGATGTAATTAGAAAGATTGCTGAGCAAAAGATGCCAGACTTGACTGCTGCATCTTTGGAGGCTGCTATGAGAACCATTGAAGGTACTGCAAAGAGTATGGGAATTGTAGTTGAAGACTAATATTTTTTGTACACACGACAGGGTGTGGGAGGTTAATTTGTAGCCGCAAATACCACAAAGGAGGTCTATAAAAGAATGTTCAGAGGTAAAAAATATCAAGAAGCTGCAAAACTTGTCGATAAGACAAAGCTTTATGACCCGGAAGAAGCAATTGAACTTGCATTAAAGACATCTTATGCAAAGTTCGACGAGACGGTTGAAGTTCATGTAAGATTAAACGTTGACCCAAGACATGCCGATCAACAGGTAAGAGGTACTGTGGTTCTGCCAAATGGTACAGGTAAAAACGTAAGAGTTTTGGTTTTTGCAAAAGGTGACAAGGCAAAAGAAGCAGAAGAAGCAGGAGCAGAGTATGTAGGTGCAGAAGAGCTTGTTGCAAAGATTCAAAATGAAGGCTGGACAGATTTTGATGTATGTATTGCAACACCCGATATGATGGGTTTAGTGGGAAGACTTGGTAAGATTTTAGGTCCTAAAGGTTTGATGCCAAACCCAAAATCAGGGACTGTAACAATGGATGTTGCAAAAGCTGTGAAAGAAGCAAAAGCTGGTAGGGTTGAATTTAGGCTTGACAAAACAGCTATAATCCACTGTCCAATTGGTAAGGTTTCATTTGGTAAAGAGAAACTTCTTGAAAACTATAGAACACTAATGGAGGCAATCATCAAAGCAAGACCACCTGCTGCAAAAGGGCAGTTTATAAAGAGCATCACAGTAGCAACAACAATGGGACCTGGTATTAAAATAAACCCATTAAAACCATTATAATGTTATACAAATTTAGAAAGTGAATAGCTTACAACCGAAGACAGTAGGTGCAAAGTACTTTTTAAAAGTACTTTGCTTAAAAGTTTGCCTACCGAGGTTGTAATTATTTAAAAACCCGTCGGTCAAAAAGGATTAAAATTGTCTTTTGGCATTGGCCGAATGGGGAAGGGATAATTACAGCCTCTTTAAGGTGAACTTAAAGAGGCTTTAATAATTTTATGGGATACAAAAGGGAGGTGAATTTGTTGGCAAAGTCAAGAGCGGTAAAAGAGCAGCTTTTAAATGAATACAAGGAAAAGCTGTCCAAAGCAAAAGCTGGTGTGATTGTTTGCAATCATGGAATTACCGTTGAACAAGACACAGCGCTCAGAAAAAAGCTAAGAGAAGCAGGAATTGAGTACAAGGTTGTAAAAAAGACTTTGTTTACCTTTGCTGTAAGGGAAAATAATCTTTCTGAGCTTGAACAATTTTTTGAAGGACCTATTGCTGTTGCATTTTCGTACGATGATCCTGTAAAGGTTGCAAAGATATTAAAAGAAGGCGCAAAAGACCTTGAAAAGTTAGAAATAAGAGGCGGATTTATTGAAGGTAAAGTAATTTCTGCAAAAGAGGTTGACGCACTTTCCAAACTTCCATCAAGAGAAGAGCTTGTTGCAAAGATGCTTGGCGGCTTGAACGCGCCAATGTCTGGTCTTGTTTATGTACTTTCTGGTACAATTAGGAAGCTTGTTCTGGCACTCGATGCTATTGCTAAGAAGCAGAGTGCTTAACATAAATAAAAAAATAAAAAAATTTTAAAATGGGAGGTTGTTCATAAGATGGCAAGCGAAAAGGTTCAAAAATTGATTGAAGAGATCAAAACATTGACAGTATTAGAGCTTTCTGAGATGGTAAAAGCTTTAGAAGAAGAGTTTGGCGTTACAGCAGCAGCTCCAGTTGCGGTTGCAGCAGCTCCAGTTGCTGGTGCTCAGGCAGCAGCTCCAGCTGCAGAAGAGAAGACAGAATTTAACGTTATTTTGGCAGATGCAGGTAGCGATAAGATCAAAGTTATCAAGGTTGTAAGAGAGATAACTGGTCTTGGATTGAAAGAGGCAAAGGACCTTGTTGACGGTGCTCCAAAGCCAATCAAAGAAAATGTTTCAAAAGAAGAAGCTGAGCAGATTAAAAAGAAACTTGAAGAAGTTGGAGCAAAAGTTGAACTCAAATAATGAATGTCAAATTACTGAAAAAGGGTGGGGGATTTCCTGCCCTTTTTCAATTTAATGGATGTAATCTTGATTTTATTGTGGTATTATAAAATACATATTACACTAAGTTTAGGAAGGTTGGGTTAGAAAAATGAACGAAAAGTACTTAGAGATTGTCCAAAAGATAAATGAGCTTACCTCTACCATGTCAGAAGCTTTTGATCATATCATGAATGTTCAAATTCCGCAGCTTAAGTTTGAAGACTCTTTTTACCTTTTAAACGATATCATTGAAGCATTCTTAAGCATTTCAAGTGCTCTGAGAGTAATTCAAGATGAGTTTGACGTAGAAAGTCTTCAGAACACAGAAAATGAATTTCAGGAAAGGTTGAGCGAGCTTCTTCAGATGTACAAGCAGCCAGTAGCTGAAAAGCTTCTTGCCAAGTATAAAAACGAAATAATACCGGTTTATGAAAAATGGCAGACACAACTTCTTAGTACAATAAACAGATACCAGGCATGATTCATAAAAAATGGCTGGCTTTATTTACCAGCCATTTTTTACTTAGGTCATTATTTTTCAAAATATTTGAACTGTGAGGTGTAGAGATTATAATAATAACCTTTCTTCTCAAGAAGCTGAGTATGACTGCCTTCTTCAACAATCTGCCCATCATGGATGACAAATATCCTATCAGCATTTCGGATGGTAGACAGTCTGTGAGCTATAATAATTGAGGTTCTGCCTGATGTTAACTTTTCTATAGCCTGTTGGATTAGGATTTCTGTTTGAGTATCTACTGCTGAGGTTGCTTCATCTAATATCAGTATTTTTGGGTCAGCTAAAAGTGCTCTGGCAAATGCGATGAGCTGTCTTTGACCGATAGAGAGGCGGCTTCCTCTTTCGTTGACCTCTGTATCATATCCGTTTTCCATTTTCATAATAAACTCGTGCGCATTAACGATCTTTGCAGCCCTTATTACCTCATCAATTGTGGCATCAGGTTTTGCGTATCGAATGTTGTCTGCAATTGTACCAGAGAATATAAATGTATCTTGAAGCATTATGCCCATTTGCTTTCTTAAAGAAGACAAAGTTACGTTTTTAATGTCATGTCCGTCAATCAAGATTCTTCCCTTTTGAGGGTCATAAAACCTTGCAATGAGATTTATTATTGTAGTTTTTCCTGCACCTGTTTCTCCTACGAGTGCAATTGTCTCACCAGCTTTAATAGTGAATGAAACATCTTTTAAAACAGGTTTTTCCTCGTCATATGAGAAGCAAACATTTTCAAATGTTATTTCACCTCTAATTGGTGGTAAATCATATGCATATGGACTGTCTTGAACATCTGGTTGAGTGTCAAGGATTTCAAATATGCGTTCGGTTGATGCCATTGCAATCAGCAGCTGATTGTAAAAATTAGATATATTATTGATAGGTTGCCAGAACATTCCCATATAATTAGAAAATGCTATGATTGTACCAAGTGTTGTGTACCCCTTTCTCATCATCCAGATGCCAAAAAGAAATATGAGAACACTCGAAAGAGTTCCAGTGAATTCTATGGTTGGCCAAAATAGATTGTTTACTCTGATTGCTTTCATCCATGTATTTTTGAATGTGGTGTTTAAATTTTTAAATATTTCAGCGTTTTTTTCTTCTCTTGTAAAAGCATGAGTTATTTTCATTCCTTGTATGCTTTCATGTATATAAGCATTGAGAGTAGAAGATTTCATTCTAACATCTTGCCATTTTGTCCTTATTGAGTTTTTTAATATCATGATTATTGAGATTAACAAAGGAAGAACACCAAGTGCAACAATGGATAGTTTTATATCAATTGAAAGCATTATTACTATGATAGCCCAAAGGCTTAAAGTGTCAACCAACACATTTAAAATACTATTTGACAAAAGCTCTGATAAAGAATCCACGTCATTCATTACTCTTACCATTATTTTGCCTGCAGGTCGACTGTCGAAAAAGTTGAGAGACAGTTTTTGAAGATGAGTAAAAAGATGCATTCGAATATCTGAGACTACACTGTTGCCGAGTTTTGTCATAAAGATTGTTCTCACGCGAAGACTTATTACGTACAATAAGGTAAGCACAATATAGAAAACTGCCTTATACATAAGAGCATAGATGTTTCTGTGGGGAATATCAATATCAATAACCAATCTTATCAAATAAGGTCCGGCAAGATTGTAGAATGTAGCAAGTATCATTAGAAGAAAAGAATATATAAAGTACCTTCTATATGGCTTTATATATCTCAAAAGTCTTACAAACTGTGACCAGTTAAAAGGTTTTGTTATTGGTTCATCTTCTTCAATTCTAAGTCTTTTTGTGGAATTGCTCAAAACCTATCACCTTCTTTTTGTGTACTCAGAATATCTTTGTATTGTTGAACAAATATATTGTAATATCTACCTTTTTTAACTAAAAGTTCATTGTAGGTTCCTTGTTCTACAATCTTTCCATTTTCAAGGTAAAGTATCAAGTCGCAGTCTTTTACCATTGAAATCCTATGAGCAATGATAAATACGGTACAATCTTTGAAATATTCTTCTAACGCTTTGCTTATCAAATATTCTGTTTCCATATCAACCGCTGATGTTGCATCATCGAGGATCAATATCTTGGGTTTTTTCAAAAGAGCTCTTGCTATTGCAATTCGCTGTTTCTGACCACCTGAGAGGCCAATTCCTCTTTCTCCAACAAGAGTATTATATCCCTCTGGGAACTGGACAATAAACTCATGTGCCTGAGCAAGTTTTGCAGCGTTTATGATATCTTCAAGAGAAGCATTTTCCACACCGTACGCTATGTTATTTGCGATAGTATCAGAAAATAGAAATGTCTCTTGAGGGATTACAGAGATTGCGCTTCTGAGCTTTTTAAGATCGTAATCCCTCACATCTATTTCATCTATTAGTACTCTTCCGCTTGATACGTCATAAAAACGGGGTATAAGATTTACAATAGAAGATTTTCCTGAACCTGTTGGTCCCATTATAGCAACCTTCATTTTAGGTTTTACTTCAAAATTGATATTTTCTAACACAAGATTTCCAGAGTGTTTGAAATACACATTTTCAAACCTTACATACCCTTCTTTAACTTCAAATGGAGTTGGCTTTCCTTTGATTTTGACAGGTGTACCGAGCAATCCAAACACTCTCTCACAAGAAGCGTTTGCTCTTTCCACCATGCTTATAATCCATCCCAATGACCTCAAAGGCCAAATTATAGCCCATAGATAACCTTGAAAAGCCATAAGTGTTCCAATTGTGATTGTATTTTTAATTACCATAAAACCACCCAGCGCGAAAATAATCAGAACAAGTAATGATGTCACTGCTTCAATCATAGGAAAGAATTTGCCCCAGATAAGTCCCACTGTTATATTTTGTTCTTTGTATTCGGCGTTGGCAGACGAAAATTTCTCTATTTCAAAGTTCTCTTGTGAGAAAGCCTTTACAACTCTGATACCTGTAATATTTTCCTGAGTTGCTGTGTTGAGTTTAGAATACTTTTCTCGTATCTTAATAAATTCTGGTCTTATAGTTCTGTCAAAAATATAAACCAAGATTAACAATATAGGTGTTGAGAGAAGCAAAGCAAATGTCAACTTTACATTTAAAACAAACATTATGGTAAGAGATATCGAAAAATTCAAAATATTTTCAGCAAGCAGAGCTAAGGCAGTGGAGAAAAACATTCTAATTCCTTCCAAGTCACCTGTCATGCGTGCCATGATTTCTCCTGTTCGAGTTTTGTCATAAAATTCATAGGTCTGTCTTTGTAAAAAATTGTAAAGCGTTTCTCTGAGTTCATACAGTATATTCTGGGATACGTTTTCAAATAAGTAGGAATGACCATATCTTATAAGACCCCGCACCAAGCTTACGCTGAGCATTGTGATGACAAATGGTAAAAGCAAATGATACTTTTTCTTTGAAATTGCTTCGTCAATGATCAGTTTAGAAATATATGGATTTACCATTCCAAGGGTTATAGATATGGAAATAAGCATAAAACCTAAAATTAAAAATTTTTTATATTTTTGAAAATATGGTGACAGTCTTTTTAAGTTATTCACTTGAGCAGCACCCTTCCAAACTTAAATTTTTATTAGCTGGCCACTTTAATACATTATAAACCTGTTTTATGTGAAAATAAATATAAGAATTTTAATATTTAGCTCACTTTTTTAAGCCTTTATTTGTTCTTCATAAAACGTTGAGCTTTTTAATAATATTGTTTATAGATATTCAGGCAAGGATGATAAAACCACGATGGTGAACAATCTTAAAAGCTTTGAAAAAGGGCTTTCTTTCAAAGAAGCCAAAGAGAATTTAGAAAAATTTGGTATAAACGAGATTGAAATTGAAAAAAGAAAGAAACCTCTTTCAATATTTTTAGACCAGTTCAAAGACATTTTAGTTCTGATTTTAGCTGTGTCTACAGCTTTATCATTTTTGCTCGGCGAGTTTTTAGATGCTATTGTTATCTTTTTCCTTATAATTTTAAACGGAACGCTGGGGTTTATTCAGGAATACAAAGCCGAAAAAGCTTTGGAATCATTAAAAAACTATATTTCCTACAAAGCAAAAGTCATAAGAGACGGGAAATTAGAAGTAATTGAAGCAAAATATGTAACAGTAGGAGACATTGTAGTAGTTGAAGAGGGAGACAGAATTCCAGCAGATGGAATATTAGTCGAAGGATATTCACTGAAAGTTGATGAGTCTATCTTAACAGGTGAGTCTATAGCCGTGGACAAGGATATTCACACTGAAAATAAACTTTATATGGGCACATACGTAGTCAAAGGGAAGGGTTTGATGAGGGTTACTTCAATAGGGCTTAACACCAAAATGGGACAAATAGCAAAGGTACTGGGAGAAACACATGAGACCAAAACACCTTTGCAAGTCAGATTAAACCAGCTTGGCAAAATACTTGCTGTAATTTGTATTGCTATATGCAGTGTAATAGTAATACTGGGAATAATTAGAAAACAAAATATCTACGACATGTTTATGATAGGAATAAGTTTAGCAGTTGCAGCAATTCCTGAAGGTCTTCCTGCTGTTGTAACAATTACCTTGGCAATAGGGGTTCAGCGTATGGCAAAGAAAAATGCACTTGTAAGAAAGCTTTCATCTGTTGAGACCTTAGGGTGTGTAAATGTTATTTGTTCAGACAAAACAGGGACTTTGACAGAGAACAAGATGACTGTGAAAAGGATAGAGACAGTTGACATGAGCATAGAGGTTGAAGGGACAGGGTATGATTTGAAAGGAAGGATTCTTTTAAACGGCCGAATTATAAAAAATCAGCTTCTTGATTACATAATGATGTGTGCTGTTAACTGCAACAATGCAGAGTTAGAAAAAATCAGAAATGACTTAAAAACAAGCGGTGACCCAACTGAAATAGCACTTTTGGTTTTGGCAAAAAAATATAAAGAGTACACAAAAAGAGAAGAAAAAGTGGCAGAAATACCCTTCGATTCTAACAAACGGTATATGGGTGTAACAGTAAGATATGGTGATAGCAGTATTTTGTTTGTCAAGGGTGCATATGAGAGCTTGATTGGAAGATGCAAGTTTTATATGTGTCAAGATGGGACAATAAAAGAACTTACCTCCTATGAAAAGAGGATAATTGCCAAGAAAAATGAACTGATGTGCAGCGCAGCATTGAGAGTTTTGCTTATGTGCATGAAACTTAATTCACAAGATGTAGATAATATGATTTTTTTAGGGCTTGTTGGAATGATAGACCCACCTAAAAGAGGTGTCAAGCTGGCAATTAGCAAGGCAAGAAAAGCTGGAGTTAAAACAGTTATGATAACAGGTGACCATAAACTAACAGCGTTTACAATAGCAAGAGAACTTGGAATTACAGAAAGCTTTGAAGAGGTTGTTACAGGTGAGGAACTTGAAAAAGATGAGAAGTTTATCGAAAAAAATATTGATAATATTTCAGTATTTGCGAGGGTAGACCCGCTTTGCAAACTAAAAATTGTAAGACTTTTAAAAAGAAAAGGAAACATTGTTGCCATGACAGGCGATGGAGTAAATGACGCACCAGCAGTCAAAGAAGCAGATATTGGTATTGCTATGGGAATAAGTGGGAGTGATGTTACAAAAGAAGCTGCTTCAATGATATTGCTTGATGATAATTATGCCACAATTGTTCATGCTATTGAAGAGGGAAGAGTTATATATGACAATATAAAAAAGTTTGTTAAATATCTTCTTGCTTGTAATATTGGTGAGGTATTGATAATGCTTTTTACCTCGATATTAAATTTGCCAATTGCACTCTTGCCCATGCAAATTTTGTGGGTAAATCTTGTGACAGATGGTCTTCCCGCAGCAGCCCTTTCTCTTTCCAGAGGCGATGAAAACTTAATGAAGAGAAAGCCAAGACCAAAAAAAGAAAGCCTTTTTGCAGGTAGACTGATGCAGGAGATAATATTTAGAGGTATTTCAATTGGCATATTTGCAACCTTATCATTTTATTTGCCTTTTTTAAAAGGTTATAATCTTGAAACAGCAAGAACAGTTGCATTTGCTACTCTTGTAATATCTCAACTCATTTTTGCCTTTGAGTGTTCAACAAATAAAAGAAACATACTCTCAATGTTGTTTGGGAACATATATCTTTTGATTGCTGTAATTTCATCATTTGTTTTATTTTTACTGGTAATATATATACCACAGCTGGGTATAGTATTTGAAGTGAGTTCCTTGAAAAGTCTTGAATGGGTTATTATCATAATCTGTTCATTATTTCCATCTTTGCTTCATAATATATTTGCAAAAAATATCTAAAGTGATAAAATGAAATGAGAAGATAATTTGATAAAGAAATGACGTATAAAATTAAAATTACTGATAGAAAGGGGAATTGCAAGCAAATGAAAATAGTGATAATCGGTGGAGTTGCAGCTGGAGCATCGGCAGCCACAAAAGCCAGAAGAACAAATGAAAATGCTCAGATTGTACTACTTGAGCAGGGAGAGTATGTATCATTTGCAAACTGCGGTCTTCCGTACTATGTTGGTGGAACAATCCCAAAAAGAGATAGCTTGCTTGTTGTAAGAGAAGAGTTGTTCAGGAAAAGATATAACATTGATGTTCGTACGTTATCCCAAGTTACAAAAATCAACAGAAGTAAGAAAACTGTGACCGTTTTAGACAAAAGAAATAATACAACATATGAGGAAAGCTATGACAAGCTTATCATTGCTACCGGTGCAAGACCTTTTGTTTTACCTTTTTTGAAAGATTGCAAAAACTCTTACACATGTTTTACACTCTATGATGTTGATAAAATAAAAGAGGCTTTTTCTGCAGCTCCAGTAAAAAAAGCAGTTGTAATTGGAGCGGGCTATATTGGCATGGAACTTGTTGAGCAGCTAAATCTTCTGGGTGTCGACTGTACCATTGTTGAACTAAAAAGTTCTATTTTGCCTCAGTTTGATAAAGAGATGACAAACCCTGTTGTATATACGTTAAAAGAAAAAGGTGTTGATGTGAAAACTGGCGTATCTGTGGTTGATGCAGATGTTATTGACGGGGTTGCAAAGAGGTTAAAACTTTCAAACGGTGAAGAGATAGAATGCGATGTTGTTTTTCAGACAGCAGGTGTGATACCAAATGTTGAACTTGCAAGAGAAGCAGGTCTTGAAGTGAACAGGGGAATTGTGGTAAATAACAAGATGCAGACCTCTGACCCTGACATTTATGCAGCCGGCGATGCGATTGAAGTAAAAAGTATTGTCACAGGCAAAAATGTATGGATTCCTTTGGCAGGACCTGCAAACAAGCAGGGAAGAGTTGCTGGGTGCAATGCAGCAGGCGGAAATTTGGAATTCAAAGGAGTTGTGGGTAGTTCTATTATCAAGGTATTTGACTGGGCTTTGGCAAAGGTTGGGCTTAGCGAAACTGAGTGTAAAGACCAAGGACTTAATTATAATGTGACCATTGTTCATCCTCTTCATCATGCTGGTTACTATCCTGGAGGAAAGCAGCTGACAATAAAACTTATATTTGACAGCACAACTGGCAGAATTTATGGTGCACAGGTTATTGGAAAAGAAGGAGTAGACAAAAGAGCTGATGTTATTGCAACTGCAATATATGCAGGTTTGACTGTGTTTGATTTGGAAAATCTTGATCTTGTGTATGCACCGCCATTCTCATCAGCAAAAGACCCTGTTATAATGGCTGGGATGACAGCTTCTAATATAATACGTGGAGAGGTTAAAAACATTTTGCCTGATAGAGTATTTGAGCTTATTGATAACCCAGATTATATTGTCTTAGATGTAAGAACACCAGAAGAGTACGAGTTTGGACATATAAAGGGAGCAGTAAATATTCCTGTAGATGAGCTGAGAAATAGACTGAGTGAACTTCCAAAGGACAAGAAGATTATTGTTTACTGTGGTGTTGGATTCAGGTCATACCATGGATGTTTGATTTTAAAAGCAAATGGTTTTGATTGTTTGAATATGAGCGGTGGCTGGACGTCATGGAGAATGTACTATCCTGATATGGTAGAGTAAGTGGAGGGAAAAGGGTGAAAACATGCGCTATTTTGTGTGCGGCAGGTAAAGGCACAAGGTTTGGGGGGGATACCCCCAAACAATTTTTATTTTTAAAGGGTAAGATGATAATTGAATATTCTCTTGAAATGTTTGAAAAATCTCATTTTATTGATGGAATTGTGCTGCTTGTACCTCAAGGTTTTGAAGATATTGCAAGAAGTTTGAAAGAAAAATACAGTAAAGTTGTTTATTGGGATTATGGAGGAAAAGAGCGAGCAGACACTGTAAAAAAGGGATTGGAGATTTTAAAAAACAAGTGTGATATTGTTGCAATCCATGATGCTGCAAGGCCTTTTATCACTTTACAGCTGATTGAAAAGCTTGTTAAAGAGGTTGAGGTTCATTTAGCAGTTGCACCTGGCATTTGGGCAAAGGATACTGTAAAGTTTGTAGTTGATGGTTACATTCAAAAGACATTGCCACGATCTAATATTTGTCTGATACAAACCCCCCAAGTTTTTAAGTTTGATTTGATATATAAAGGATATGAAATGTTTAAGAATGAGGTATTTACGGATGACCTTCAGTATGTCGAGTTGATGGGTATAAAGCCTAAGATAATTGAAAATAGTAGCGTAAATTTCAAAATAACCACAAAAGAAGATCTATTAATTGCGGAGGCTATTGTAGAAAAGGGGTATTGGTAGTAAAATATCTTTTGAAAGGTTTTAAAACTTTTTGAAGAGGTTGTGATGCTGTGAAAGTGTATGCTTTAGTTGGCCCAAGTGGTACAGGTAAAAGCTACAAGGCAATAGTGGTTGCAAAGATGATAGGAGCAAGCGCTATAATAGACGACGGCATTTTAGTTCACAACTCAAAGCTTGTTGCAGGAAAGTCTGCAAAGAAAGAACCTACATATTTGGCTTCGGTCAGAAGAGCACTTTTTATGGAAGATGATCATGCAAATGAGGTAAAAAAGGCCATAAAAGATTTGAACATTGATTCTATTTTAATTTTAGCTACATCCAAACAGATGGCACAGATGATAGCAAAAAGGTTAGAATTGGGAAGTATTGAAAGGTTTATTGATATCAAAGAAGTTTCGAGCGACCTTGAGATAAAAAAAGCAATAACCATGCGAAATAAAGAAGGAAAACACGTTGTACCCGTTCCAACTTTTGAAATAAAAAAGGACTTTTCGGGTTTGCTGATATATCCTTTAAAGCTTTTTAAGAGAATTAACCTCAATGATTATATTGTTGCCGAAAAGACTATAGTAAGACCGACCTTTAGCTATTTGGGTGAATATACTATTTCAGAAAATGTCTTGATTGCGTATGTTCGCAGAGTACTCAAAAAAAGCAAGGATATTGCCAGAATACTTTCAATTGACCTTGCTATCAAGAATAATCTGTTGTATATAAAGATTGAGGTTATATTAAAATTTGGTTGCAACATAAAATCTGTACTTGAAGGAATACAGAGGGAGATAAAAGAGGAGATAGAATATTATACCTCAATAAATATAGAGTATATTCATATCATTGCAAAAGGAGTACAAGTGTAAAAATACTTTTACTTGTATTTTCCAAGTTTTTCAGTGGCATTCAAAAGCGAGTTTCTTATCTCTTCAGTAACAGTATTATTTGCGTTTCTATAATCAAACTGTTTGTTGAAGTCACAGACGTTTGTATAGATTCGAGAAAGATTGTCAAGCTCAATTTTACAAATTTTTTCGACAAAGTTATTAAATTCTTTTCCAGACAAGTGGTCTATAGAATATTTCAAAAGTTCATTAAAGTGATGTAAGCAAAATCCTTTTGAAGAAAGAACTTTTTGCTGAAACTCTTTCTGGTTTTTCCACATGAAAAAGAATACTTCAAAATAATTTTTCATCCTTGATTGAATCCTTTCACAGATAACGCACTGGGAAGAGAGGTTTTCTAAGTATTGGATTATATCTGTCAATTTGTTTTTGTTCAAATTTTGATTGCCAAAAAGTTTTTTGATAAACCCTTCTTTTTGTTGCAAGCTTGATTCTGAAAAATTAGAATATATAAGATTTTCAAGATGTTTTTTTATCTCATTGAGGTGAGTTTCCAATATAAGTCCGTAAGGAAGTTTATTTTTTTGTTCAAGCAGCATGTGAAAGTGCCTTCTGCAAAACCCTTTTTTGTTTGTCTCTATTCTTGCATCAACCTCCATAACACTTTCACCAAGCACAATTTCAATACATTGTTTTTCGAAATTGTTTTCAAGGTAACAAAAGGCACATTCGCAATTTATTGAAAAAGCGTCGTTGACAGGAATCATATATATCTTTTCGTTTCCCATGTGCATTCAACTCCTTATATTTTTTATTTTATTAATTGTTACCAGTTTTAAAATGGTTCATAACATTTATTTTACAGCCATTTTCTCATTCTAACAATAACAAAAAAGAATAAATGTCTAAAAAAAGGGTATAAAATTTTTAAAGAAGAACTGCAAAGATGGAGTGAAATGTTTATGAAACTTACACCAGAAAAATTAAAAAAGAATGTAGATTTGTCCAGTTTTGAATTTAGAACCACAAACGAGATAGAACCTTTGACTACAATAATTGGTCAGGAAAGAGCCAAAAGAGCTTTTGAATTTGGGCTGAGTGTTACCACAAAAGGATACAACATTTACATGTGTGGTCCCACAGGTACAGGTAAGACAAGTTTTGCTGAAAATTATTTAAAGGAGATAGCAAAAAACAAACCTGCTCCTGATGACTGGGTTTATGTTTATAATTTTGTTAATCCTGATTCACCTATTGCAATATCTCTGCCAAAAGGAATGGGTAAAGTTTTCAAAAAGGATATGGCAGATTTTCTTGAGTTTGTAATTAATGATTTGAAGAAGGTTTTTAACAGCGAGGAATATGAAAATGACAAAAATAATATCTACAATGAGTATCAGGAAAAGAGGACACAGCTTTTAGATAACTTAGCTGAAGAAGCAAGGAAATATGATTTTGAGATAAAGTATACACCAAGTGGTGTTTATTTTATTCCTATTGTAAATGGCAAAGCTATTTCAGAAGAGGAATATCCTGAGCTGGAAAAGCCTATTAGAGATGAGATAGAAAGAAAGGTTAAAAAACTTCAGCTTGAAACTCAAGAAGTTTTAAAGAAAATAAAAATTCTTGAAAAAGAGTTGAAGGAGAGAATAAAGGAATTACAGAAAAGAATAGCTGTTTTTACCATAAGTCATTATGTATATGAGATCAGAAGTAAGTATAAAGATAACAAAAAAATTCTGGACTATATTGATAATGTAACAGATGATATAATTGATAACCTTGATGAGTTTTTGGATAAAGAAGAAGAGGATACACCTCTTCCTCTGCAATTTGCTTCTTACAAAAAGATGTCAAGATTTGATAGATATAAGGTCAATGTTATTGTTGATAATTCAGAATTAGAAGGGGCACCTGTTGTTTATGAAATAAACCCGACTTATTACAATCTTATCGGTAAAATTGAATACGATAATGAAATGGGAAATATCCTTGTTACAGACTACACAAAAATCAAGGCAGGAGCAATTCATAGGGCAAATGGAGGATATCTTATCCTCCAGGCAAAAGATTTGCTAAGTTATCCTCAGGCATGGGAAGCATTAAAAAGAGTTTTAAAAACCGGTCAAATATATATCGAGAATCTGAAAGATATCTATGGACTTTTTATAACTCCTTCCTTAAAACCAGAACCTATACCAGTTGATTTAAAGGTTATTTTAATTGGCAGTGAGTATATTTATAACATCTTATACACATACGATGAAGATTTTAAAAAGCTTTTCAAGATTAAAGCTGATTTTGACAGCGAAATGGACTACAATCAAGATAATCTCTACAAAATGATTCAGTTTATTAGTTCATTCTGTAAAAAAGAAAATGCATTGCCATTTTGTAAGGATGCTGTTGAGAAAGTAATTGAATATTCCTGTAGACTTGTTGAGAACCAGGAAAAGCTTTCAACGCGGTTTAATGAAATTGTTGAAATATTAGCAGAAGCTAATACCTGGGCTGAATTGGAAGAAAGCAGTATGGTGAAAAAAGAACATGTGAGTAGAGCAATTTGTGAAAAAGAATACAGGAGTGCAAAATATGAAGAAAAGATAAACCAGATGATTGAGGAAGGTACTATTTTAGTTGATGTGGATGGCTACAAGCCTGGGCAAATAAATGCTCTTGCAATTCTGGATGTTGGTGACTATGTTTTTGGCAAACCTTCTTTAATAACAGTTACCACAAGTAGCGGAAGAAGTGGTATAATAAATATTGAACGTGAAGTACAAATGTCTGGAAAAACTCATAGCAAAGGCATTTTGATTATCTCAGGGTATATTTCCCAGCTGTTTGCCCAAGATATGCCACTTGCATTAAATGCCACCATATGCTTTGAACAGTTATATTCTGGCATTGAAGGGGATTCTGCATCAGCAGCTGAACTTTGTGCACTGCTTTCAGCTTTGAGTGATGTGCCCATCTATCAGGGAATAGCAATAACAGGTTCTGTAAATCAAAAGGGAGTGATTCAGCCTGTTGGTGGCGTGACAAAAAAGATAGAAGGTTTTTATTATGTTTGCAAGAAAAAAGGTTTAAATGGCAAGCAGGGTGTTATAATCCCACATCAAAATATAAAAAATTTGGTATTATGCGACGAGGTAGTAGAGGAAGTCAAAAAAGGAAATTTTCACATCTGGGCAATAAAAACAATTGATGAAGCTATTGAGATTTTAACAGGAAAGAAGTTTGAAGAAGTGGTTCTTTTAGCAAGACAGAAGTTAAAAAAATATTTAGATAATTTGGTAAGGTTTAATGATAAAAAAGATGAGTAAGAAAGGAGAGATATTATGAGATGTCTATGGATATGTTAGAAGTTTTAAAGTCTCGAAGAAGTATCAGGAAATATAAAAAGAATATGGCTATTAGCAAAGAAGTTATTGAAAAGATAATTGATGCTGCAAGATTTGCACCTACTGCAAGAGGAAATGAAGGTTGGGAATTTGTTGTAGTAACAGATGAAAACATCAAAAGACAAATTGCTCAAAAAGCCCGATATGGCAGATTCATAGAAGATGCTTCATGCTGTATTGCTGTGCTTTATGAGAAAGATTTCGAATATATTTTAGAAGATATGTCAGCAGCAACAACATATATTTTAGTAGCTGCAAAAGCATTAGGACTTGGCAGTTGTTGGGTTGCAAGCTATAAAAAGGAGCATTCAGAAGATGTCAAGAAGCTGCTAAACGTTCCAGACAATTTAGAACTTTGTGCGCTCATTGCAATAGGTTATGCTGATGAAGAACCTGTAAGAAACAAAAAGCCCCTATCTTCAATACTTCACTGGAATAAGTACCAAAGAAAATAATACGGGAGGGAATTTCTAATTTGTTTAGGGAAATTGAGATAAGAACAAAAGATAGAGTAGATTTTGTTGATATTACAAGTAAATTAAAAGAAATTGTTAGACAGTCTAATATCGAAGAAGGACTCATGACAGTATTTGTTCCACATACAACTGCAGGTATTACAATCAATGAACATGCTGATCCGTCGGTTGTAAATGACATAAAAAAACAACTTGAAAAGTTAGTGCCAGCAAATAATGGCTATAGTCACAGTGAGGGAAATTCTGATGCGCATATAAAGGCAAGCTTAATAGGTTCATCTGTTAACATTATAATTCGAAATGGTGAGATGATGCTTGGTACATGGCAGGGTGTGTTCTTTTGTGAGTTTGACGGTCCAAGAAGAAGGAAGATATATGTGTATATAAAATAGAGTTTTGTATGCTCCGAACGCCTTGTGAACATCAATAATAGGGGTTAAAAAACAGGTGTTCGGAGCAAAACCTTTTACATTTGACAAAGCAGAAAGCTTGTGCTAAAATATAATACGCAAAAACAAGCGGGTATGGCGGAATTGGCAGACGCGCTAGACTTAGGATCTAGTGGCAACAGCCGTGGGGGTTCAAGTCCCTCTACCCGCACCAAAAGAAAAATATCTTGACAAAAGCGAGTAAAATCATTAAAATATATAATTGCGATGCCGGAGTGGCGGAACTGGCAGACGCACAGGACTTAAAATCCTGGGACCTGAATAAGGTCGTACCGGTTCAAGTCCGGTTTCCGGCACCAGATATCGCGGGGTGGAGCAGCTGGTAGCTCGTCGGGCTCATAACCCGAAGGTCGGAGGTTCAAATCCTCCCCCCGCAACCAAAAATTAGAAAAATCAAGAAGATGGCGGCGTAGCTCAGTTGGCTAGAGCATGCGGTTCATACCCGCAGTGTCAGCGGTTCGAATCCGTTCGCCGCCACCATTTTATGTAAAAAGAAGTATGGCCCCGTGGTCAAGTGGTTAAGACACAGGCCTTTCACGCCTGTAACAGGGGTTCGAATCCCCTCGGGGTCACCAAATAAAAAGAAAAAAGGGCTTAGAAAAGCC
>Ga0071330_1094434_pt1 | contig 55247 bp, 52 predicted proteins | sample GBScel77sediment_FD_63802 | JGI IMG/M metagenome (GOLD analysis project Ga0071330, IMG submission 63802) | Hot spring sediment microbial communities from Great Boiling Spring, Nevada - Cellulolytic enrichment Sediment 77C v2 (version 2) | ecosystem: Environmental > Aquatic > Thermal springs >...
GGGGCGCGGAGCGCCCCGCACCGTATGGGTAGCCCTATCTACTATCCTTATCTAATCTGCTTTTGCCTCTCTTTCATCCGCATTCTCATTCTTTCTTTAAGCAATTCCCGCAATTTTTCTCTCTGTTCCAGGGTTAGGACATTCCTCATTTCCTTAAGTTCCATAATCCTATTCATCCTCAATTCGGCTTCCAGGTTAGCAATTTCCTTTATTATTGGCTCAATTTGATTCCTTGTAAAATCATCAGATTCAATAATTTTATTAAGATCAATAGCCCTTTTCTGAATTTCCGCCCTAAGCTCAACAATCTTTTTAGAATAGTTGTAATGTATATCAGCTATTTTCTTTTGCTGATCAGCGGTTAGCTTCAACTCCGCAGCAATCCTTTTGTCCCTGAGAATTCCCCAAGAAAATTCCATCGGATCTTCCACAAGACCACCCATGGGGGCCTGCGTTAAAAACATCATGAGAATTAAAGTCTTAAACATTTTTTCACCTCCTTACTATATTAATAGACGCAAAATTAAGGAAAAAAGTTCAATATTAGATTGTTCGTATTCCAACCAATAAACTTTTCGAAATGGCTTACAAGCACGTCGAGTTATTATTTGAACATCCAAGCAAATCTATATGGAAAGTGGCAAGTCCTACAATATTTGCAAACTTCGTACAAATTTTTTATAACCTGGTAGACGCCTTCTGGATTTCAACATTGAAAAACTCCTCTCTTGGAATTGCAGGCATCGGACTCGCACAACCTCTCAATTTTGCAGCTCTGGCCATAGCCGGAGGAATTGGAGTCGGTACAAATTCTCTTATTTCAAGAAGCATTGGTGCCAGAGACTACGAAAAGGCAAACAAAGCAGCAGCTAATGGAATCTTCCTTTCCTTAGTAATTTCTACAATTACCACGCTTATTTTATTAACCTTTGCAAAGAAAATATTTATATCTCTCGGCGCAGGGGAAGCCCTTCCGCAGGCTCTCAAATACGGAAGGATTATATTTATTTCGATGCCCATTTCTTTCCTGGTTATGATTTTTAACTCCATATTTCGTGCAGAAGGAGACACAAAACGTTCAATGATAGCAATGGTAACCGGATCTATTCTAAATATCGCTCTCGACCCGATAGCAATTTTTGCACTCAAATTGGGAATTGTAGGCGTCGCTATTGCTACAGTCATTTCCCAAATCCTTTCTTTGATGCTCTTTGTCTACTGGGCAATCTTTCAGAGAAGTACCTTTGTAAGAATCCATGTCAGGAACTTTAAGGCTGACATCCCAGCGATCAGTGAAATAATTAAGGTTGGGTTCCCTTTTTCCCTATCCCAATTTTTGATCTCATTCAGTCAAATGCTATTTAACCATCTAACCTCTGCAATAAGAGGCCCACAGGGCATTGCAATATACAGTATTGGTATGAGGCTTAATCAATTTGCCATACTACCATCCCTTGGGATAGCCGCAGCAACTATCTCCATTGTTGGTGCATGGTTTGGCGCAAAAAGGATGGATATGGTAAGAAAAAGTATTATAGAAGCTTGGAAGCTGGGTGTAAGAATTCAGATAATTATTGCAATTGTAATCTATACCTTCGCACCCTTCCTCGCACGTATATTTGCCAACGACGTTTCAATGAAGGTATTGATGCCGGACATTGTGAAATTTCTCAGAATTACCTCTTTAACTTACATTTTTACGCCCGTTGGTATGTACACCTCTTCAGCCTTTAATGGAATGGGACAGGGAGTAAAATCTGCTATCCTTACATTCTGCAGACTACTGTTAATAGCCTATCCCATAGCCAGGATCTTAGCAATAAACCTTAATATGGGGCTCATCGGAGTATGGTGGGGACTCAATATTGCCCCTCTCGGCGCCAGCATCATTGCAGTGATCTGGCTTAAATTAGAAAAAGTTCTCTGAATTTATCATTCACATACCTCTTTTGCCTCCAAAGAGTCTGAAGTGAAGCCTGTCAGAATATCTAAAGCCGTATTTAAGACAAAGTTCAATGACCTTATTGGCGTTATCTTCAAGCTGGACAGGATTGACTGACAAGGGCATCAATAAAACCCTTTGGGGAGAAATGTAGTATTTCTCTACGATACGCAAAACCTCTTTAACATCTTTTTCATCTTCTACCACAAACTTAAAATAAGCTCTCTCGTAATTCGAAAAAAAGTCAAGAGGTTCATCTACAATCCTCTGCTCTTCTTTAACCCCTGAATTGGCAAGTTTTACAGAAACGTTGTAAAAAATATTTGGCATTTCAAAAAGTTCCATAGGAAGAATCGTTCCATTAGTTTCAACTTCGATAGAAGGGAAAAAAGACTGAACCTTGCCTATGAGCTCTTTCAACGCCTTTTGTTGAAGAAGCGGTTCGCCACCGGTTAATACAAGATTATAAGCACTTCCTCGAATTTCATGAATTTTTCTGATTATCTCACTTACTTCAAGACTAATCCAATTACCTGCATATTCGGGAAAGGAAGAGTAAGCTGTATCGCAGAAAGTACACCGAAGATTGCATCCTCCAAATCTTACAAAGACCGAGGGCGCACCAATGTTTGGTCCTTCACCTTGAATAGATTTAAAAATCTCGGAGATAACTGCCTTCATTCTACAACCTCATACTCCACTTTCTCCAAATCTCCTCTCTCCATGCTGACAAAGCCACTCTGAGTTGGGGTTTCATACACTTCAGCCTCAACCCAACTTACGTTTTCAAACTCGTGCAATATAATGGAACAACAAAGAAGGGCCAGATTCTCTGCACTGGGATTCCTGTCAAGCACAACCAGCTTTTGACCCGCATTCTTAAGAATATTAACCAGCGGATCCTCTCGATTAAGAATCACCTTGTGATCAAGGAGCTTATGTATTTTTTCTTTTAGAAAGCCGAAATCAACGAGCATCCCATCTGCAGCGATCTTACCACCCAGTCTCAACTTTATTTTGTAACTGTGTCCATGTAAAAAAGCACACTTCCGAGTATGCTCATATAAACGGTGCGCCGAATCAACTATGGTTTCCCATCTAATTTCAAACATATCACACCTCCCAGAAGTTCTTATAATTTACACCCTTTTCAAAGTACCAGTTACATGGTGTAAACTGCAATTTACCAAAATCCGTAATAATAGAGGCATTACTTTGAAACAAGATCGGACCGTCAGACGCTATACCTTGCAAATAAAGGTTATACCTACTTATGAACTCCTCAATTTCACCGATTGAACTCACCTCCACTATCTGGAGTGTACGAGGTGCCGAAAGTTCTACGAAATTTTTTGAAAAAACAATAAAATAGTTACTACCCTTTTTTATCTCCTCAAAAAACTGAAAGTTCTTATATACCTCATATTCACTTTCATCAAAGCGAAAATCACTTTCAGGGGGCAAAATTTTTGAAACCTTTTCAACGGCCTGCCACAATTCATTCCGCATATGCCTGTCAAAAGAAAAAAGTACACGCAGAGAAAGACACCCCTTAGTATCAAAGGCAAGGTTATCCCAGGCAACCCTCTCAAGAACTTCTTTATCAGCTTTTCCTTGGAGAATACCTATAGAAAACTTAGATCCAAAAAACTTGCTTGGTATTTCATAAGCTTCAAAGACTTTTTGAAGACTTTCTCCACCAAATCCTATAACAAAACAATAATTCTTTGCCCTTTCAAAAGCTATCGTGTGTTCCAGATATCCTCCTTCCATCTTTAAGGAATCACCCAGATATGAATTCAACACTTGAAATAGACTGGCATAAAAGGAGCCTTCCCTTCGCGGGTATTTAAAAAACACCTCCTTTACTCCACTTATCAACAAAAATGGTAAAAGTTGAAAAGGTATCACAGGAACATTGCCAGGCAAGAAAACAAAAACCTTCTCAGGTCCTGAGGGAAAATCCTCGAGCCTTTTATAAAAATCAAGACACAGTATGTAGTGTTCAATGAGGGAAACCAAAAGATTCTGCTGATATTGGACGTCAGATTTTATTTTTCCAACCTTGAGTCTTTCCAAGAAATCAGAAAGGGCCAATCTGTATCTATCTAAAAGTAAAAGCACATCCTCTCTCATCTTCCTGAACCCTTCCTAAAACATCAAAACATTTTCCCTTTACTATAACCCGGTCGGGAACAAGCAGGGCAGAAACGGTGTAAAGATTTGCAAAATCAAAAACCTTTAAAAGCCCCTCACCTTGTGTCAATACTTTGGCATAAGGATGCTCTTTGTAAATACCCTTGCAAACGGAATAAAACTGAGAAAAGAGTTCGGTCATACCGTACTCAGTATAAAATTCGGAGTTTTCAAAAACAGAGCCAGCTAAGGAATAGAGCTCATTCCTTATATACCTTCTCTTTAAGGCCTTGTAGCCACCCGTCTCGATAATTAAGAGTTTCTTTCCAAACTTCACTCCTTTTTCTATCATATATTCCGATATTCTAAGCAGTTGGCTGGAGGTGAAAAAGAGAAGAGAACCTTCTTCCACTTTTTCCAAGTTTCTAACAGCTTTTTCAAAATTCTCTATTTCATAACTGTCGTTTAAATATACTACTTCGTATTTTTCTTCAAAAATTTTCAACATGTAAGCCAAAGAAGAACGGTTTGCTACTTTAAAATCGGGAACAAAGGAATAGATTCGTCTTATGCTGAAATTCGGAAAGGACCTGAGGGCAGATATCTTGTAAAGTTCGAGAGAACGGGAATTGTAAAAAACACGGGACCTATTTCCTGTTGTTCCACTGGATTCAAAATAGTTCTCAGGCTCATCCGCAAAGATTTCATATTTTTTAAAAAACTCAACGGGGAAGAAAGGTATCTCTGAAATCTTCCTAATCTTGTCTATCCCATTAACTCTCAAAAAATCGGCATAAAAAGGAATTTTCCTTTTCTGAAATTCAACAACTTCAATTGCCAATTCTTCATCGAATTCCGTTGATTCATTAATGTATCTTGCCACCTTGTCGTGGAGTCTCATTTGCTTAAAACTTCTCTTAGTACAGCGACGAAATTATCAATAATTTCTTCGGTTACCACTACTGGCGGCGTTAGTTCGAGAACCTCCCCACGAGGTCCAGAAGGCAGTGTTATATAACCTTTTTTAAGGAGCGCTTTCGAAATATCAAAGGCCGATATACCTCTAAATTCGATCCCAATAAGGAGGCCCCAACCCCTCACATCCGCAATAAGATCCTTAAACTCCTCCTTGAGAGCTGTAAGCTTTTTAAGGAAGTAATTTCCCTTTGACTCTGCATCGATCCAAAGCCTGTTTTTCTCTATGTGGTCCAGAACGTTTTTTGCTATTTTGCAAATCAAAGGATGGCCTAAAAACGTGCTGGTATGAATAGCTTCACCTTCTGAGACAGGCCAGGCATCCATTACCTCTTCTCTTGCCATCATTGCAGAGATAGGAAAAGATGATGACAAAGCCTTGCCAAGGATTATTATATCCGGTTTTACATCAAAATACTCGAAGGCAAAGAGTTTCCCAGACCTCCCAAAACCTGTAAAAATTTCATCAAAGGCAAGAAGAACATTAAAATCTTTAGCCATTTGCGATAACTTCTTCACAAATTCCGCCGGAAACTTCCTAATGCCTCCTCGAGCTTGAATAGGTTCAAGGAGAATCATCGCCACGTTACCACATTGCAAATGTCTTTCAATGAGCTGTAAAACCTCCTCTGGAGTCTGTTTTAGCCCTGGAAATGGAACGGATATACCCCAATCTGGTATTGTATCACTAAAAGGCTGTTTAAATTTGGGATTAAAAGTCACGGGCAAGGTTCCTATGGAAAGGCCGTGGTAAGCATTCTCAAAGGAGATAACTTTTTGTCTTCCTGTATAAAGCCATGCAGTCTTTATAGCGGACTCAACTGAATCGGCACCATTTTGCGCAAGAATACCTTTATAGCCGCCCCCTAATAATGAATTAATCTTCTCCAGAAGCTCCACTTTAGAAAGAGAAGGTAAAACATCGCCCATTCCATTTACAATATCAGCTGAGTTAATAGACTCCCGAACAAGTGGATGATTATGCCCAATTAGGGAAACTCCAAAAAAGGAAGTCAGGTCAACAAATCTGTTCCCATCAACATCCCATACATTCATCATGTAACTCTTTTCAATAAACACGGGAAAATCGTCTGAAAGATACGTAATATTCTGACACTCCACAGCCTTTAAACGATTCATCAAATCTCTGGACACCGGTCCGGGAACCTTCGTTCTTACTAACGGGAGCTCGAATCCCTTCATTACATTGTCTCGTAAATAAATTTTAAAACTTTCTCTAAAAAATATTTGGGTGAGCCTGGAGTATTGTTCATCATAACGACATAGATATAATCCTCACCCTTTCTTGTCCTTATGTACCCCGCAAGATTAGTCACCCCAGAAAGAGTTCCCGTTTTCCCGCGAAAAATTCCGCGCAAACCCTTGTAATTGGTTGCAAGAGTGCCGTCGACATTCGAAATTGCGAGCAAGGATGCAAATTCAGGAAAATGGTTCATATTCTTGTAATGATAGTAAAGTAATTGGGCAAAACCGCGGGGTGTTGCCAGATTATACCTTGAAAGTCCCGATCCATCGGCTGGTTTAAAATGGTCAGAAAGTTCAGCAACTTTTAAGAAACTATCAACCGCCGCCAATCCTTTCTCAAAACTTCCCTTGCCCCCGTATAGTTCTCTACCAAGGGTCTTCAAAAATGCCTCTCCATATATGTTTAAACTGTACTTCATAAAATCCATCAAAAGAACATAAGCGGGTTTCGAGTCATAAATGTAAAGAGTATCAAACCTCAACGGAGGTAAATCCGTTATAATTTTAATACATTTTACGTTAATCGAAAGGGTCCTTAACAAAGAATCAACCTGCTCTTTAAAGAAATTTTCGGGCGTTAGTATGCTCCTCGTAGCAAAAACCTGTTTCCCTATGTCACCTTCGAAGATTGTTATAACAGTATCACCACGAACTATGTCATAGACTTTATAATTACGACCACCTCTTGTATAGGATTTAAAGAATACAGTACGGGGAAATGAAACCACTCGAGGCCCAAATCCGTTTTTGTTGAAAAAAAAGATTTTCACAACATTATTTTCTAAAATAAAAGAGCTAACGGGCGCCATATACCCCTTGGCTAAGTTATTGAATTGCCAGCCCATCCCGTATCTAACAGAGTCATATGCCCAGTCAACAAGGTAAAGCGTATCGAAACTCAAAATGCCAGCACTTTTAGCAAAAGAGAAGATTTCAAAAAGGTCCTTAACTCGTAACGATGGATCACCACTGGCCAAAAAATATAGATTGCCACTTTTGGGTTCTCTTAAAAGACTTGTCTTAAAAGTATAGGAAGGGCCAAGAAAATGGAGAAAAGCTGAAGCAATCAAAATCTTATTTAGCGAAGCAGGAACAAAGTAACTATCCCCATTGTAGCTAAAAACTTCTTGCCCCTTTCTGTCCAGAATAACGACCCCAGTAAACCCGCGTTTAGGCCTGTAGTACTCAACTACATCTTTCAAATTTGTAAAGGTTTTGGGCTCATAATATAAAACTGAAAACATTATTAATAATTTAATCATTTTTCATTCTCCTCAATAGTTCAGTCGTAGAATAGCCCCTTAAATAAGGGGCAATAACTACCTTTCCACCGTAACTCTCAACAATATCCTTTCCCACTACCTCATCAGGGGCATAATCTCCACCTTTGACAATAATGTCAGGCTTCAATAATTTTATCACTTCATAGGGTGTATCTTCGTCAAAAGGCAAAACGTAATCAACCATCTCTAAAGAAGAAAGAACGATCATCCTATCTTCCAATTTGTTAACTGGCCTCCCCTCTCCTTTAAGTCTCTTTACAGACTCATCGCTATTTACCGCAACTACAAGTAAATCTCCCAGCTCCTTAGCAAAGTAGAGATACTCAATATGACCTCTATGAAGTATGTCAAAACATCCGTTTGTAAACACAATTCTCATACTACCCCTTAAACTATTTAATATTTCGACCAGCTCTTCTCTCGTCTTAATTTTATCCTTTGCCATCGTGAGGACTAAATCTTGAATCTTTCTAACGACCCAATGTCCCTTCGGTAAAATAGATTTTCAAAATGTATCTTTTCAATTTCGCTGTAAATCCTTTCAGCCGCAAAATTAAAGTCATTATGAAGGGCTACAAGATTCAAAACCCTCCCACCATCAGTATAAATCTTACCATCCAACTCTTTTGTACCTGCGTGGTAAACAACTATATCCTTCGATAATTTATTCAGACCATGTATTAACTTCCCTTTTTCGTAATGAACAGGATAACCACCGCTGGCAACGACCACACAAACTGCAACTCGAGAATCAAATTCTACCTTCACGTCCTTAAGTCTGTGCTCCTTCGCGGAAAGTATAATTTCCACAATATCATTCTTTAACCTTGGAAGTATCACCTGGGCCTCAGGGTCACCGAGTCTAACGTTAAACTCCAAAACTTTTGGCCCTTTTGAGGTCCATATAAGGCCAAAGTAAAGGAAGCCCATATAAGGGATATTTTCTCTTTTTAATCCCTCAATGGTAGGTTTTATTACTGCATCTCTTGTTATGGCTCTCATCTCATCAGTGAGGAAAGGAACGGGAGAAACCGAACCCATTCCACCTGTGTTGGGTCCCTTATCACCATCGTACGCCCTTTTATAATCAGAAGCATCCCCTATCCAAAGAAAATCTTCGCCATCGGTTACCACGAAAACTGAGTACTCAACTCCAGTAAGAAACTCCTCTATTAAAACTTTCCTCGAAGACTCACCGAACTTCAACTCCACCATATACTCGTATAAAATGGAAAAGGCCTCAGCAGGTGTATAGGCAATAGAAACCCCTTTCCCCTCTGCAAGACCATCTGCCTTAATGACAATTGGATAACTATCAAGCCCCTTTACGTACTTCAAAGCTTCGTCATAATCGCTAAAAGCTTTGAAATCGGCAGTAGGGACTGCATTTCTTTTCATAAACTCCTTGGCCATAATTTTTGATGCTTCAAGAAAGGAAGATTCTAACGGCGGTGCAAAGACAAAGACCTTAGAATTCGATTCCAAATAATTCTTTATACCCTTAGAAATGGGAAGTTCTGGTCCAGGCACAACAATGTCAACCTTTTCCGAATTCACAAAATTTAGAATTGATTCAAAATCGCAGATTTCTATGTTAACATTTTTTGCGTATCTCGCGGTTCCAGGATTTCCCGGAATAACGAAGAGTTTCTCCACCAATGGAGATTGAGAAATTTTGTGCGTAATCGCATCCTCTCGCCCACCCTTTCCTACAACCGCAATTCTCATTTACAGACTCCTTATTACCCTTCGAATTATCCTTTCCAACTTTTTGCCAGCTTCATTGGCAACCTGTAAAACCTCTTCATGGGTCGCAGGAGAAGGAGAATAGGGATTTGCCACATTGGTAATTATAGAAAAGGCAAGGACTTTAATACCCATGTGTCTTGCTACGATAACTTCCGGAGCAGTTGACATTCCAACCGCATCCCCTCCAATTGCCTTCACAAATAGATACTCTGATGGGGTTTCCAGAGAAGGCCCCTGTAAAGCTACATAAACCCCTTCTCTAAGAAAGATACCTTCCTCAAGAGCCGACTGTTTTGCAAGTTTTCTAAGTTCTTCATCGTAGGCATCATGCATTGAGGGGAAACGTGGACCGAATTCCTCCAAATTAGGTCCACGGAGAGGATTATCAGGAATGAGATTGATGTGATCCCTTATAAGCATGATATCACCAGGTTTCATTGAAGGAACGACTCCACCAGCAGCGTTGGTAAGAATCAATACCTTTGCACCAAGCGGTTTTAAAACTCTAAGGGGCAAGGTAGCTTCCCTTGTAGAATAACCTTCATAATAGTGAAATCTCCCCTTATAAACAAGTAGCTTCTTACTTTCAAGTTCGCCGTAAATCAAAACCCCCTCATGCCCCTCTACTGTAGACACAGGAAATCCCTCAACATCAGAGTACCTAACTCTGAAAATCTCTTTTACAGCATCTGCAAGTGGTCCAAGACCGGATCCAAGTACAATTGCAACGTCAACCTTATCCACGCCCTTAGACTTTAAAAGGTCAACAGCCTTGTAAATTATCTCACTTTCCCTCAAAGTCTCCTACCTCCCTTGAGAGAAGTCTTAAATAGTATTCCAGCTCACCTCTTAGCTTTTGAAGAATCTCATACTTTCTTTTCTCCAATCTCTGAATTTCGTCTTCCAGTCTCGACCTTCTCAGAGCTACTTCAGCAATCATTTTCTCTGCCTTAACTTGAGCTTCTTTTATAATATTCTGAGCCCTTTCTTGTGCGTTGGTGATAACCTGTTCAGAAGACTGCTGAGCAAGAAACAATGCTTTTTTGAGACTCTCCTCAAGTTCTTCATACTCTGAAAGCTTCTTCTCCATAACCATTACTCGCTCCTTAAGACGTTCATTCTCCTGGATTAGTTTTTCAAACTCATTTGAAATCATCTCTAAATAAGTAAGTACTTCTTCGGGGTCAAACCCCCTGAACTTCGTTTTAAAGGTTGCCTTCCTAATTTCCAGCGGAGTAAGCCTCATCTATTTACCTCCCCAAAAATTCCACGCCCAATCCTTAAAAGATTGGCGCCTTCTAAAATCGCATAAGGGTAATCCTCCGTCATCCCCATAGAAAGCCATTTAATGGAAAACCCAAACTCCCTTTCAATTCTTTCCTTTATATCTCGCAACCTGGCAAAAGCCTCCCTACTTCTCTTTTCTTCAACGGGATAAGGGCCTACAGTCATAAAACCTGTAAGCATAAGTTTATCCCTTTTAAGGACCTCTTCTACCAGTCTATTTACTTCTTCCATTTTACATCCTGTCTTCTGAGGTTCCATTGAGGTATTCACTTCTATAAATATTTCCAGCGGTTCAGTTAATCTCCTATCGATGGCTTCGATAAGCTCAACTCTATCAACCGACTCTATAACCTTAAAAATCTTGAGGGCGTGTTTTACTTTGTTGGTTTGAAGGTGCCCCACCAGATGCCACTCAATATCCAGAGAAAGGAAAGGTATTTTAAGAAGGGCTTCCTGAACCCTGTTTTCACCCATAACTTTAATTCCAGACTCATATGCCCACAGGATTTTTTCAGCATCCACCCCTTTTGTTATTGCTTCAATCAATATATCCCTTTCTATTCCATAGCGTGCCTTAATCTCTTCAATATTCTCCCTTAATTTCCTTATATTTTGCTCAACTATCTCCTTCGTGAGCACCTTCAACCACTCCTTTTAGATACGCATAAAGCTCATCTTTTAAATTCTCATCATCAACCTGCAAAAAAAGGCCACGAAAATTCTCAAGAGGCGAGCTTTTTTTGAAAGGAGAGAGGAATAGCCCATACTTGTCTTTTACAACCTTCTTGTAATAGCTAAGGTCTTTTTCAAGAACGTAAAAAGGCTTCTTCACGTAAATTTTGCCTTTCTCAATACGATAGACTGTCTTAGTGTAAAATGGAAGAAGAACAAGAGCAATAACAATAAGGGAAAAAATCCCCCAAAAACTCCCAAAGGCTAACCAAAAAACACCTACAGAAAGAGTAAACAAAAATAGAAACTTAATTCTTCTTTTCTTATCTCTTATAGGAAGTGAATACCACTCCTTTGGTTCTGACATATTTATATGTGATGGGCATGCCCGTGTTCCAGCTCTTCTGGCGATGCGTCTCTTACATTTACGACTTTGATGTGAAAATGTATTCTATGCCCTGCAAAGGGATGGTTAAAATCAATTGTTACGTTTCCATCCTTAACATCCTTTACATAAAAAGGTATTTCATTGCCTTCTTCAAAATGGGCATAATACTGCATCCCTACAATTGGTTCTTCTTCACCGAAGTATTCCTGCGGAATAACCTGAACTGCTTCGGGATCGTATTCGCCAAAAGCTTCTTCGGGCTCCAGTACTATGTCTTTCTCCTCACCAACCTTCATACCCTTCATCTCATCTTCCAGTTTCGGGAAAATTTCGCCAACGCCAAAAAGGAAAACAAAAGGTTCTCCCTTTGTAGCGTCAATCAAACTTCCATCATCCAGAGTCATTGTATACTCTATCGCTACTACTTTTTTGTTATCAACAACTTCCATTATTTCCTCCTCTTCAGGTTTTCATAATTATTAAGTCTTGGGAGTAAATTGTCAAAAATCTCGCTTTCCTTAAAATAACCTAACCAAAACCTTCGAGTTTTCTAAATGAGGTTGAAGAAAATACAACCACCACGCTAAACAGGTATTAAAAGCCAGGGCAAGGGGAAAATTAAGGCAGAAACTGGAGTCTGTGAAATTAGCTAATTAGCCGTTAAAGATTTACATTATATATCTCAAATCCACTTTTCCTCTTTTTATAATTTGCCACTAAAAGAGATTCCAACAAATTCACTAAGTTATCTGTGGACAATGATGAATATGTGCCAGTGGTTTTTAAGTATAACAGAATACAGATAAATAAAAGTAGGAATAAGATGAACTAAGTTTAAAAAGAGGCACTTTTAAGTAAAAGTATTTTCCAATGGGAATCCGCATACACCTGTGTAAAAAGAAATATTGCAACAAGCTCATTTTGAAACCTTAAAACCATAAACGGAATGAACTTTCCCATGATGCCAAGGAAAATCAAGAGTCACAATTTACATTTCACAATGCAGTGCCCTTGAATTATAATTCACTATATGCAATTCGAAAGAATCATCAAAGAAGCCCAAAAAGTCATAAAAGGACAGGATGATATAATTAAAATAGTTTTAACTGCCATAGTAGCCGATGGGCATGTGCTTCTTGAGGGCCCAACAGGCGTTGGCAAAACAACTTTCGTCCTTTCCTTTGCAAAAATCTTTGGATTAACTTTTCGTAGAATTCAATTTACAAGTGATGTCTTACCTTCAGACATATTGGGAACAAATATTTACAATTTAAAAACGGGAACTTTTGAATTTCACCCCGGGCCTATATTTGCCAACTTTGTTCTCATTGATGAAATCAATAGGGCCTCACCTAAAACCCAGAGTGCTTTAATTGAAGTAATGGAAGAAAGGCAAGTTACAATTGAGGGAAAGACTTACGAGCTTGATAGACCTTTCATAGTTTTTGCGACACAAAATCCCATGGACTACGCAGGAACTTTCCCGCTTCCTATTACACAAACCGATAGGTTTTTAATGAAAATCAATATAGAATACCCCTCCAAGGAGGTGGAACAAGAAATACTAAAAGTAGGTGATCCAAGGGATTTAATTCCAACCTTAAATCAATTAGTCACAAAGGAAGAGCTTCTCGCCATCCAACAGGAAGTTTCAAAAGTTAAGGTGGACGATTCTATTATTGACTACATCTCAGAAATCGTGACCTCCACAAGAAGTAATCCTTCTATCAAAGAGGGATTAAGTTCAAGGGCATCTATTCACCTATTAAAATGTTCAAGAGCTAAAGCACTCGTCGAGGGGCGTGACTACGTAATCCCTGAAGACGTCAAAGAAATTTTCCCTTACGTGGCGAGTCACAGGATTATCTGTGACGTTCCAGCGTGCGATGTCTCTGTTTTTTTAAAAGATTTCATAGAGAAGATTCCTGTTCCAAGATAAATGTTTAGAAAACACAGGCCTTTTGTTTCCTATGTTAAACTTAAAAAATGGGGAAGGTATTACGCGGCCCTTACCTTATTGCTCGGTTTTGCAGCAGTAAACTCGGGGAATAATCTCCTCTATTTTTTTCTTGCTGCGCTTTTGTCCATAATGGCTCTCTCTGGCTTTATAAGCTATCTAAGTCTAAAGTCTATCTACCTCACGATAATAGCACCTGAAGAATTGTATGCAAAAACAATTAACTATCTGAAAGTTAGAGTAAAAAACAGAAGTCCTTTGCCACTTTTTCTAATCTATGTTAAAAAATCTGATAGAGAAAAACTGGTTTTTGAAGTAATTCCACCATCGGGTTTAAAAGAAGGATTTTTACCCTGCTACTTTGAAAAAAGAGGTTATAACGTCGTTGAATCAATTTTTGTCGGTACCACATTCCCACTCAGTTTTACCATACGAGAGATGTTCTATCCTGTTAATCTGAAACTCCTTGTTTTTCCTCACATTTACAAAATTAGAAAGGATATAATGATAGAATCTCCTGAAAACACAGGATGGGGAGCGGAATCAAGTAAAGAAGGAGCCATAGGGGATTTTATAGGGCTCAGGGAATACACCTTTCAGGACAAAGTTTCAAGAATCCATTGGAAAAAAATTAAAGACGAAAAACTTTACGCAAAAAAATTCCAGGACGAAAATTTTCAGGTCTTAAACATTGAGATCACTTCAACGGCGTCGGAAGATGAAATCGAAAGAGTAGCTTCCTTAGCAGTCTATTACTTAGAACAAGGACACAGCGTGGGACTAAAAATCGATGGTAAAGCCACCATTTCCCCCGATTCAGGGATTAAGCAAAAGATAAAAATCCTTGAGGAGCTTGCTCTTTTAGGTTATGAAAGTTGATAAAAGGATAAAAATCGTTGTTTATTTGCCACTCACCGTTGCAATGGTCAGCTTAGCTCACACATTGGCACCGGTAGGTCTCTTTTTCTTAGCTCTTCTTTTTATTTCATTTTATTTAGATTTAACAAAAGAGTTTTATTTTTCCGGCAAAATTCTGACAGTATTTGGCGTATTTTTGACCCTTTTCCTTTTTATTTTAGCCCTGAGAACGCCCTTTGAAGCAATCGCCTACTGGATTATGTCCCTGAGCATCATAAAAATTCTCGGTAAAAAAACTCTGCGAGATTTGAAACAAATCGTCGCCCTTTCTTTTTTCAACTTCGTTGATAGTGCCATCTTTCACTACTCTTTTGTCTTTTTACTTTACCTTGTACTTTACATAGTTTCAGCTTCCATAGCTCTTTTAATAATTACTTACTTGGATGACCGGCGAGAAACAAATCTTGGAGAAGATCTCCTTAAAGCACTGAGGAATTTCGGAATTGGATTTGGGTTTGTTACTGTTTTTATGTCTCTTTTCTTCTTCATAATCCTCCCTCGCTCTCCTTATGTTCTTATTCGAGCCCAAATTTACTCCCCTACTCGAAGGGAGGGATTTGGTAATGAACTTCAAATCGGCAAGGTAGAATACATGAACACAAGAGACCAGGTTTTAATGAGGATAAAACCACTCATGAAAAGACATGAAAACTTCCTCTACGTCCGTGGAAACGTTTATAACGTTTACAAAAACGAAACCTGGATCAGAGACCCCGAAAATACGACAGAATGGAATTACAAAAGCGACTCCAAGCATAAGAGGGGGGTAAGGAGTTTTTTAATCACCGTTGAGCCAATGTACACGAAAGCTCTTTATGCTCCTGACTTTCCAGAATCAATAGATTTTAGGAGATTTTTATTTAATAAGTCTTGGGGAAAGGTGTTCCTTACAAAAGAACATGAAATCACAAGAAAAGTTAATTACAAAGCTTTTTCATCGTCAATTCCCGATAGTGAATTCCCAAAAGGGGTGGATTTCCTGTCGGTTCCAGAAACATATATTGCAATAGTCGATTCTTTAATTAAGGTAAACAATTTGTATGGGGCTAATCCCGGTGAAATAGCACAAAAAGTGAAGGACTACTTTTTGAAAAATTACAGGTACTCCTTAGAAATTACCACAGACACAAACTGGGTTCATTATTTCCTAAAAACTCGCAAAGGCCACTGTGAATATTTTGCAACCCTTACTGCGTTGATTCTTAGAAGAGCAGGAATCCCATCAAGAATTGTGGCAGGCTACCTTACTAAAGAATGGAACTCCTTCGGAAACTACTTCGTTGTGAGGACAAGACACGCCCACACCTGGGTAGAATATTTTCACACAAACCGATGGATTCCACTCGATCCGACTCCTCCCTATCAGGAAGAGAAAACAGTCTTAAATAAACTAAACGAATACATTGATTACCTCTCATATATCTGGACAACACAAGTCCTTGAATTCAGTTTTACAAACCAGATTAGGATATTCAACACTCTCCAGTATTTTATAAAAAATCTCTTCAAGAAAAACCTTCTTACCCTATTGGGGGGTGCGGCACTCTTACTTATAATCACTTTCGGCACTGTATTACTTTTGAAACAAGTAAGATACAAAACTCATCCCGCCACTCAATACTACAAAAAGTTTGAGAAAATATTAAAGAGAAGAGGTTACAACTTAACGCCTTCAATGACCGCTAAGGAAATAGCAGACCTTGTCAAAACTCCTGAAGCCACCGATTTTCTTGAAGAATATACCAAATGCAGATTTTCAACAAATTGTGATTTAGAAGAACTTAAGAGAAAATTTGAAAATTTCAGACGGAGTATTTCTTAACCAGTAAAGAAGCGTTGTGCCCACCAAAGCCAAAGGAATTAGATAACGCATAAGTGACCGGCATTTCGCGGTAAGTTCCAGGTACGTAATCAAGATCACACTCAGGATCAGGGAACTCGTAATTCCGTGTAGGATGTATTTTGTCGGTATAGACACTCATAACAGATGCAATGAATTCTACAGCCCCCGCAGCCCCAAGCAGGTGCCCGGTCATAGATTTTGTAGAAGAAACTGGAATCTTATAGGCATATTCGCCAAATAGTTTTTTAATCGCCTTCGTTTCAGCAACATCGTTAAGCTGGGTTGAAGTACCGTGGGCGTTTATATAACTTACTTCTGCAGGCGAAATCCCAGCCTCTTCGATAGCAAGTCTCATCGAATTAACTGCACCTTCACCGTCAGGATGAGGCGCCGTTATGTGATAAGCGTCGGCAGTGGCTCCATAACCAACAACTTCTGCATAAATTCTGGCCCCTCTCTTTAATGCGTGTTCGAGCTCTTCAAGCACAACAACACCAGCACCTTCTGCCATAACGAAACCGTCACGCTCTTTATCAAAAGGTCTCGAGGCCTTCTCTGGTTCATCATTCCTTGTAGAGAGGGCTCTCATACTACAGAAACCGGCAAGGCCAATAGGAGTAATAGGAGCTTCAGCACCTCCTGCAATTACGATATCAGCATCGCCATATTTGATCATCCTGTAAGCATCACCAATCGCATGGGCAGAAGAAGCACAGGCGGAGACTACAGAATAGTTGGGGCCTTTGAAGCCATATCTCATTGCAATATGACCCGGGGTAATATCAACAATCATCATGGGAACGAGAAAAGGACTTACTCTTCGTGGTCCTTGCTCTTTTAGCTTTATAACCTCTTCTTCCAGCGTTTTAATCCCACCTATACCAGAAGAGAATATAACCCCAACCCTGTATGGATCGAACTTGCCATCGATTAAACCAGCATCGCTTACTGCTTCGTGAGCAGCATATAGTGCATATTGGGTCACGAGGTCCATTCTTTTGATTTCTTTTGGATCAATTCGTTCTTCTGGGCGAAAATCTTCAATTAGACCAGCTATTCGGGTCGGGAACTGGGATACGTCAAACCGGTCAATTACTTTTATTCCATTTTTCGAAGATAACAGCGCTTCCCAGAAATCTTTTACATTTTTACCAATAGGGGAAACCACCCCCATCCCTGTAACAACAACTCTTCTTTTCATAGTAATTAAGCGATTTAAGAAATTAATAGCAGAACAATAATCCTGCTACCTTAACTGCCTATCTTTGCCTTTATGTAATTAATTGCATCCTGTACAGTTCTTATTTTCTCTGCATCTTCGTCAGGTACCTCAATTCCAAATTTTTCCTCAATGGCCATAACAAGCTCAACTACGTCGAGAGAGTCGGCACCCAGATCTTCCATAAATCTGGATTCAGGCTTTATCTGATCTTCAGAGACTGAGAGCTTATCCACTATTATCTCTTTGAGAGTCGCAAATATATCCATAACAACCTCCTTTTTAATTTATATTTTTTTTCAAATTTTGCCGAGGGCGGGATTTGAACCCGCACGGGCCGAACACCCACTGCCTCCTGAGGGCAGCGCGTCTGCCAGTTCCGCCACCTCGGCGATGAGTTAATTTTAGCGAAAGGTGAAGGAAAAATCAAACGGCATGCCTCTTGTAGAAAAACGAAGCTTAAAAAGCCTTATCAATTAGGTACAAATACTTTCTATTTGCTTTCCCAAGCCAGCACATTAAAATATTTAAGGACAAGGAGGGAATATGAGATTCATAAAAACCCTTTTACTCATTCTCTCAGCAGGGCTGGTTATAGCAGGAGTTGAATTTAAAGATGGAAAAGTTGTTTTCTATCTTACAGAACCACAGGCCAAAGATGTAGTTGTTACTGGAACTTTTTCCAACTGGAATCCAGCAGGGATCAAAATGGCTAAAAGAGACAATATCTGGACTGCAGAAGTAGAATTAAAACCAGGGACCTATGAGTACAAGTTCATAATTGATGGTGTATGGAAAGAAGACCCGGATAACCCATGGAAAGTACCCGATGGGTTTGGTGGATCAAATTCAAAATTCACATTAACTGATAAAGGAGAGCTTCTCTTTTCTGAAGCACCTCAAACCGGCGTAAGTGCTCTAAAATCCCTGGAATATTTGGATGGAAAAGTAATTTTCAGATTCTACGACAGAGAAGCCAAAGAGGTGTACCTTTCAGGTACTTTCAATAACTGGAGTCCTAATGCATTAAAGATGGAAAACAAAGGAACATACTTTGAAGCTTCTATAGAACTCAAACCAGGAGTTTACGAATACAAATTCGTTATCAACGGAACCACGTGGAAAGAAGACCCCTTCAATGCAAGAAAAGTCCCTGACGGGTTCGGCGGTTTTAATTCTCAGTTCGAACTAACTTCCGATGGCAAGCTCCTCTACCAACCTGAAATCGCGAAGTTTTCAGAGACCAAAACACAGTTTGATTGGAATGGACCCGAATATACACCCGAAGGGATTCTATTTAGATTTTATGCTCCCGATGCCCAGGTGGTTTATCTTGCGGGAACCTTTAATAACTGGGCGCCCACGGGATTGCCGATGACCAAGGACGAAAGTGGGGTATGGAGCATCAAAGTAAAACTTATTCCAGGAAATTACCAGTATAAATTCGTTATAAATGGCGTACAGTGGCAAGAAGACCCTACAAACCCGGCAAAGGTAGATGACGGATTTGGAGGATTCAATTCGGCCTTTAAACTTACTGATGATGGCAAAATTCTCCTCGAAGCTGCAGGCCCTTCAACTCTTCCACAGGAACCGATAATTAAAACACTTAAAAAACAAGGAACTCCTATATACCTTGCCATCGTCTGGCATCAACATCAGCCAAGATACTACAAAGACCTAAAAACAGGAGAGTCCTTTGCACCATGGGTTAGACTGCACGGCATAAAAGACTATTACGATATGGCAGCTATTCTTTACCAATATCCAAAGATCAGATTCACCATAAATCTTACACCTGTTTTACTAATGCAACTTGAGGATATTATAAAACTCTATGACGAGGGAAAATCTCCCGATGTAGACTTCAGAATGACATTGAAAAATGCAGACTCACTCACTTATGAAGATAAAAAGTACCTCCTTGCTAACTTTTTCAGCGCAAGCTGGGATAATATGATTGACATCTTCCCCAGATACAAAGAGCTAAGGACAAAAAGGGTCTGGAATCCAGATGGTACCATAAATTTTGATGAATCAATTAAGAGATATACCACTCAAGATTTTAGGGACCTTCAGGTCTATTTTAACCTCTGCTGGTTTGATCCTGACTTCCGAAATGGCGAAGTAACGTTGCCAACCGGTGATAAGGTAAGCGTTAAGAAATTTGTTGAAAAAGGTCAGAATTTTAGCGAACAAGATAAAAAAGAAATCCTTGACATCCAAATGAAAATCTTAAAGGCAATTATTCCAGTCCATAAAGACTTGCTAACCAAGGGGCAAATCGAAGTCATCACAACCCCCTACTACCATCCAATTTTACCGCTCATCTACGATACCGAATCGGCTCGAGAAGCAATGCCTAATGCAAAACTTCCCGAAAGATTTTCCTGGCCCGAAGACGCACTCTGGCACGTTAAACAAGCGGTGAAAAAGTATGAAGAAATCTTCGGTAATAAACCCACAGGTATGTGGCCTGCGGAGGGTTCAGTATCTCACGACATTGTTCCTATTGTTCGGCAAAGTGGATTTACATGGATGTGTTCTGACGGTCACGTTCTCGCCCGTTCACTTAAAAAGGCTAATTTTAGTGATGACGACCTTTACAGGCCCTATGCAGTTGTTAACGGCCGAGACACAATATACATGGTATTCAGAGATACAGATTTATCCGACAGAATCGGTTTCAGGTATAAATCCTACTCAGGTGTACAAGGTGCCAACGACTTCATCTTAAGACTTTACGAAATTCACAACAAATTTGCTAAGGACCCTGAACCTCACCTGGTCACCGTGATTCTTGACGGTGAAAATGCCTGGGAGTGGTATAAGAATGATGCAAAGGAATTTTTCCACTCCCTCTACTCGCAGCTAAGCGAGGCAGACTGGATTATAACAACAACTCCGTCTGACTTCATTAAACAATTCCCACCTAAGAGAGTTATTACTCACCTCCATGCCGGTTCTTGGATCAATGCGGACTTCTCAACATGGATAGGTGAGGATGAGGAAAACCTGGCATGGAATTATCTCGGTTATGTGAGAAGAGAATTTGAAAATTTCAAAAAATCAGGACAATACGACGAAGAAACCTTAGAAAAAGCCTTTTTTGAACTGGCTTCCGCTGAAGGAAGTGATTGGTTCTGGTTCTTTGGAGCCGATCAGAGCGCGGGTGACGACCGATGGACAGACATAATGTTCAGAAGAACCCTTAAAAATGTCTATGAAATCCTTGGTAAACCCTATCCTGACTTTCTTGATAAGTCCATCTTGGAAGAGGCGAGAAGAACCTCTTATTCTTCTTCGGTCATGGCAAAATCCGACCCACGTACTTCAGCAAAGAAAATCTATGAACTAAAAGATGTTGAAGGGGATGATTACGGTCCTGGTTACTATCTCTATCCGTCAAATGGTGTTTTTAAGAAAGGCATTTTTGACATAAAAGGTTTAGATATTTTTGAAACAGAAAAAAGCTACATCTTTTCAATAAAAGTGGGAGAACTGGATAATCCATGGAATGCCCCTTATGGATTTTCACAACAAATCTTTTTCCTCTATATTGATAACAAAGACGGCGGCAAAACAGAACCCCTAAAACCTTCTCTCAACTATCAGACAGAAAATCAATGGGATGTTGCTATCATGGTTTCCGGCTGGGACAACGCCTGCGGAGTCTATAACACCTCCATGGAGCTTCTTGAAGTTCCGGATATTTATGTAAATTACGATAACAGAGAGGTCGTCTTCACCGTATCCAAAAAGTTCATAGGAGATTTGAAAGGTTCAAAAATATCTTTAACTGCCTATTCTTACGATGGTTATGGTAACGAGAACTTAAGGGCACTGCAATTGGCAAGGGGTGAATGGGAATTCGGAGGGGCAAAATCCACGTCCGCTCCAAAAGTTATTGACCTTCTACACCCCGAAAGCGGAATACAAGAAAAAGCGTTAAGTAATTACGAGAGAGGTGAAACAGTAAGAATCCCTTCTCTCAATGTAAAGTAGAGAAGAACTTTTTCTGAAGCTCATTTTTGAGATTTTTTAAACGGTTTACTGTTTCAAAGCCATAGTAAATTAGTGGAAAAACTGAGTTGTTGGTAAGAAGGGGGTCGTTTAGTTTAAATTCTTCTATAACCTTATTCCCCAACGGGGTACCAGGAATAGGTGAAAACTCTGAAAGAGAAATTTTGATACCAAATTCTGAAATTATTTTAATATTTTCCTCAACCTCTTCCGGACTTTGCCCGGGCAGGCCAAGAAATATGTAAGCAGTTATTTTATCTCCCGAAAAACCAGCCTCTTTTAGATTTTTTACAGCCTCTTCAAAATCTTTAAAGGAAAGCTTAAAGCCCACCTTCCTCAAAAGATCTGGATTAACCGTCTCTACACCGAGAAATATCGTCTCAAAACCCATATCTTTAAGGAGAAACGCCGTCTCCCTATTTATTTTTTTTACATGCAAGGCGTTAGGTGTGTGAAAACGGAGTTTGCCAAGTAAATTCCTTTCCTTAAGCCTGTCCCGAAAGGGTAAAAGTCCAACATCAAGGTCGTAAAGCAATGCATCGTCGTAAAAAACAAAATCCTTGACATCCCTTTCAAAATAAAGTTTTTCAACGAGATTCACAAGTTTTAAAATGTCAAAGGTTCTAAATCTGGGCTTAAGCAGAAAAGACGCACAGTAGGTACACCTTAAAGGACAACCCTCATTGATCCTTATAACCGCATAACTCAAGTCATCATAGACTTCGTAGTAAGGAAGCTCATCCACAGGATTTAAATAGAAATTTTTACCCCAAAAGCTTTCCCAGTTATCACCCAACACAACTTCATCAGCTCCAAGAGAAAGGTAAAACTCATGCATCAGGGTCGCTGCAATTCCTCCAACAACTACCCGTGCTCTTGGCCATCTTTTCCTTGTAAGGTCAATTACTTCCTTTACCCCGAGGTACCAATAGGTCATTCCGGTCGTGATGAAAACAAAGTCATATTCTTTAGAAAAAGTTTCCTCGACAAAAATATTAGTTGGCAAGCCGTATCTTTTAAATTTTCTTGGAACGAAAGAAATAACATCCGGTTTTCTTACCTCTTCAAAATAAAACTTCCCTCTGCCATACTCATCGGTCTTTAAATTCAGCCTCTTACAAAAAGGATGTCCCCTGTCGAGAAAATCAAAAAAATCAAACTCGACACCTTCTTTTTTCAAAGCTGAAGCTATTCTCAAAAGGCCATATGGCTTTAACCAGTAGTCATGAAGTGCAAAATCATAAACGGGAGGATTAACAAGTAAAACTCTCATTTTACTTTAAAACCGCAATCTTCTTGATTCTCACAGAGCTCAACTCACGCTTATCCATTCCAAAACTTTCTTTTAAAAACTTGTAAAGAGAACTCTGACTCAAGTCCAAAGTGAACTCCTCAGATTTTTCATCCTTTTCCAACCTGAATTTCGCTATGCTAAGCCTTTTCCAGTCAGGCTTTTTGTCCATTGGCTCAATTGACAGAATTTCGAGCCCTGAAATGGATACAGAATTTAACCTTTTAACAAGATTATCGAGATCCTCAATAACCTCTGCTTCAAAATAGAGGAACTCTTCTTCACTTTCAACTCCAAGGGGTATTGGATTGGGCATAGAAATCTTAGGATGGGGTACATACCCCTGCGAATACCGAAGGCCTACGCCACAAGCTCTCAGCATATTAACGATTATTTTGGAAAGGTCCCTTTGAGAAATAAACCTTGCCCTATCCGTTACTTTGTAAACCATCAAATATCCATTAAATCTCACTGTGCTTTTTGGCCCAATATCATTTCCAAACAATTCAACCTTTTCAACCTTTTTCAGTCCCCTTTTGCAAAGTTCATAACCTTTTTTAATCCAAATACCACATCCTTGACAGCCCTTTATCATGCAATCCCCCGTATAAGTCATTTCCTTTGATTTGAAAAATTCACTTTTTAAATAATTCGGATAGACTCCTGTCTCTATAATCTCCCATGGCATCTCTTCTTCGGGACTTCGACTGGAGGTATACCTTAGAGGGTCTACACCAATTTTTTCAAAAGCTCTTAAATATTTGTTAAAATCAAAAAACTCACTCCGTGAATCAAAAATTGCTCCTTCTTTGTAAACATTAAGTAAAACAGGGGCCAGGGCTCTATCACCCCGTCCAAAGATCCCCTCAATAAGGCTCATCTTAGGATCGTGAAAGGTGAGGGTTACATTCTTCAGCCTCCCTACAGCTCTTTTTAAATAATCAATCTTTTGATAAATCTCTTCGGGGGTCTCCTGACGTGCATATTGAAACGGCGTATGCGGTCGAGGGACAAAAGGAGAAATAGAGGCCTTAAAATTTAACCTTTTATAATGAGTTGAAAGCTCCTTTAAGAAATTCGCCATCTCTTTAAGGTCCTCTTCCGTTTCACCGGGCACACCGATCATCAAATAAAGCTTAACATGGCGAAAATTAAACTTAACAGCAAGGTCTAACGTTTTAAATATACTCTCAAGAGGAACATTTTTGTTAATGACCCTTCTTAACTTTTCTGAGGCCACTTCTGGAGCGAGGGTAATACCGAAACGTCTAAGTTCATCAAACTCCATAAGTAAACTTTCATCTAAGGAATCAATGGGAAGACTCGGTAAAGAAATGTGGGTATTCTCAAATCGTTTTTTAAAAGCTCTAATAAGCTCATTTAAGTAGGGATAATCGGATATGGAAAAGGCAAGAAGACCCACTTCATCAAAACCGGTCCTTTTCAGACCCTCATCTATGATTTTTAACACCTCCTCTGGACCACGAACCCTGAGAGGTCTGTAATTAAATCCCCCTTGACAGAAACGACATCCCCTCGTACATCCCCTCATAAGTTCAACAACATAGCGGTGATGTACGATTTCCGTCGTTGGCACAATTTGGTCCACAGGAAAGTCGTCTTGACTGAAGTAGGAAGTTGCTCGTTTAACCTTTTTTGAAACCCCGGGCACATAAACACCTTCAATTTCCGCAATCTCCTCATAGAATTCCGAAATGGTAAGTTTTTCCCTTTTGTAATCAATGAGATAAGGTATCAACTTCTTAACAACCTCCTCTCCTTCCCCAACCACAAAGAAATCTACAAAAGGCTCAAGTGGAAGCGGATTAAAACTTGAAGGCCCACCAACCACAACGATAGGATACTTACCCTTCATTCTCTCTTCTCTCAGCAGCGGAATTTCAGAAAGTTCAAGAGCTAAAAGCACATTCGTATAGTTCAGCTCGGTATGAAGTGAAATACCAAGTAAATCGAGATTTTTAACTGGCGTAAAACTTTCGAGGGTAAAAAGAGGAATCTGTTTGTGCTTCATATATTCAATAGCATCAATCCATGGCAAAAATATCCTTTCCGCGTACACATCGGGATAGCTGTTAAATATGTGGTATATTATCTTCAACCCCAAATTGGACATTCCAATTTCGTAGATTTCAGGATAAAGCAAACCTATGTGCAAATTAATATCATCAAGAGGTTTTCTAACAGCGTTAAATTCCGCCCCAATGTAGCGCGCTGGTCTTTCAAGATTTAGGAGATAATCCCCAAAGGGATGATTCATACCGAAAACCTAATGAGAAGAATGTCTCCATCTTTCACGATATAATCTTTGCCTTCAAGACGATAAAGTCCTAATTCTTTTGCCCTTTTTTCACTCCCAGCCTTTTTGAGATCTTCAATGTTGATTACTTCTGCCCTGATAAACCCCCTTTCCATGTCACTGTGAATCTTACCTGCCGCCTCTTTAGCGGTAGCTCCTTTTCTAACAGCCCAAGCCCTGGCTTCCGTTTTACTAACGGTATAGAATATGGTCAATCCCAGTACATCCTTTACAACACCAGAAACGGCTGTTTTTATATCATCCTTTATTCCAAATTCTTTTAGAATTTCAAATTTTTCGCCCTTCTCCAAGCCTATTAATTCATCCTCAACTTTTAAAGAGGTTACAAAATAAGGTGAATTCCTTTCTTCAATCTTCTTGAGAAGTTGAGTAGGGAGTTCTTTTCCGATTCGGGATTCCTCGCGATTTATCACGAAGATTTGTGGTAAAATGGAAAGAAAAACATAACCCCTTATCAGTTCCTTTTCTTTTTCTGATAATTCTAAGGAATGTAAAGGTTTTTCATCAGAAAGCCACGAATCAATCTTTTCAAGCAAAGCTAACTCTTCTTCGTTTATCTTTTTTTTAATTTTTTCTCTTCTCAGCGACTCAATCCGCCTTTCCACAAAATCAAGATCGGTAAGAAGAAGTTTATATTCCAAACTGTAAAAAGAGTTTTCAAGGGAAGTGTCCTGAAAGTCAGAGATAACACAAATTAACGCATCAAAATCTGAAAGCTCATTTTTGATTTCTCCTCTCTTTTCATCTTTCCATAGTTTTCCAAGGCCATCAAAATCGAAGACCTCAACGTGAATAGGGGTTTTTTTGGCCGAACTGTAAAGCTCAAAGAGATAGTCAAGATCTGGGTCTTCAAGAACAAAGGTGCCCACACCCGAAATGTAAGTCGAACCACGAGAAAAGTTATTATTTGTTAGAACCCGTAAAAGAGTGGTTTTTCCAGTAAAGCTCTCACCAACAATCGCTATCTTCATTAAAACAAACCTATTATCTTACCGTTTTCATCAATGTCAATAAACTCAGCAGAAGGGGTTTTAGGTAAGCCAGGCATTGTCATAATTTCTCCCGCGATTGGTACAACAAAACCTGCCCCCGCACTCAATCTAACTTCTCTGATATGAAGCGAAAAATCCCTTGGCCTGCCAAGGAGTTTCGGATCTCCAGAAAGGGAAAGTTGGGTTTTTGCGATGCAAATATACAAATTCCCGAATCCTTGCTTCTCAAGGTTCCTTATATCTTTTTCCGCATCCCTATCTATTATGACCTCTTTAGCGCCATAAATTTGCTTTGCAACCTTTTCAATTTTAACAGGTATTGGGTCTTCAATATCATATACAAAATTGAGATTTCCATTTGCTTTCTTGACAGCCTCAACTACCTTTTTAGCAAGCTCGATGCCCCCTTCAGAACCTTTGGCCCAAACTTCGGTGATCGCAATCTCTTTTCCCTTGGAGAGTACATAATTAACGACGAGCTCAAGCTCCTTTTCCGTATCCGTGGGAAATCGGTTCAAGGCAACCACAAAAGGAATGTTATAAAACTCAAGATTTTCCATATGTTTGTCAAGATTTTCCAACCCCCTCTTCAGGGCTTCAAGATTTTCTGAGGCGAGATCTTGCTTTTTAACACCGCCGTGATGTTTGAGAGCCCTAACAGAAGTTACAAGTACTGCAGCCTTGGGTCTTAAATTCCCTACACGGGATACGATGTCAACAAACTTTTCACCACCAAGGTCGGTGCCAAAACCAGCTTCAGTGACTACAAAATCAGCAAGCTTTAAAGCAAGCTTGGTAGCAATGAGAGAATTGGTACCATGAGCAATGTTAGCAAAGGGACCTGTGTGAATAAAGGCAGGATTATTTTCTAAAGATTGAACAAGATTGGGTTTAAAGGCATCTCTCAAAAGCGCTCCAACGGCTCCCTGAATTTTGAGATCCCGGACTCTGATAGGTTCATCTTGCTTGTTATAACCGATAACAATATTGGAAATTCTTTCTTTCAGATCCTTGTAATTCAGAGATAAACCAAGTATGGCCATAATCTCCGAAGCAGCTGTAATATCAAAGCCATCTTCCCTTGGAAATCCGTTGGTAGGGCCACCTAAACCGACAATAACTTTCCTTAAGGCTCTATCATTTAGATCAACAACTCTTTTCCAGGTAACTTTACGAAGGTCGATACCCAGTTCGTTGCCCTGGTGGATATGATTATCAATAATGGCAGAAATCAAGTTATGAGCAATGGAGACAGCATGAAAATCACCAGTAAAATGAAGATTTATGTCCTCCATGGGTACTACCTGAGCGTATCCTCCACCTGCAGCTCCACCTTTGATGCCAAAAACGGGGCCCATTGAAGGTTCCCTCAATGTTACAATGGATTTGTAGCCCAGTTTGTTTATTGCGTCTGATAGCCCAATGGAAACAGTAGTTTTCCCTTCACCGTAAGGAGTCGGGGTCGTTGCAGTAACAAGGATTAAATTTCCTTCATTCTTGTTTCGAAATTCCTCGGTTTCCAGTATCTTGGGGTTAATTTTGGCCTTAAAATCACCGCAATGAGTGATAAACTGACAATCAATGCCCAACTTCGCTGCAATATGGTCAATGCTTAAAAGTTTCACACTACCGGCAATCTCAATATCACTTTTCATTTCTCAAAATTACTCCTTTTATTAAATTTCTGAAAATCATAACATCAGTTACAGACCCGACGCCACCAGGCACCGGGGTAATAAAGGCGCTTTTTTCCTTAACCTCTTCAAACTTTACATCACCTACAACTTTATCACCGACCTGATTAATTCCTACGTCAATCACAAAAGCCCCTTCTTTTATCATATCTGCCCCTACAAAGCCCGCACGCCCCACCGCGACGACCAGTATATCCGCCTCTTTTGTATAAACACTTATGTCTTTTGAGTAAGAGTGACATACAGTGCATGTCGCGTCCTCATTCATAAGCATAATCGCAATTGGAAGTCCAGAGCGAAAACTTCTTCCAAGGATACATGCATTTTTACCACGAATTTCGTATCCCGTCTCCTTAATTATCCTAATTACGGCATCTGCTGTAGCAGGCCTGAGTCCTTTATCTTTCCTTATTAGTTTTCCAAGGTTTACAGGAGTTGCACCATCTACATCCTTTTCAGGCACAATCAGAGAAGTATAATACAAGTAATCCCTTTTATTAGGTATTTGCAACATAATACCATCAACAAAATCATTCACATTGTATTCATCAATTGCATTTTTAAGCGTTTCAAGGTCTTCGAAGGTTTTAACCTCCACCTCAACCTCAAGTTTTTTCGCTACCCTTTTTAGTGAATTGACATATAGGAGATCAGGGATTTGGGGATTATATTGAAAGATAGCAAGTCTTAGGGGACGATGAAGATTCAAACAAGCAATCTGTTCTTTTAACTCCCCCAGTACTTTTTCCCTTATAAGCCTTCCATCAATAACTGTTGCTGACATGAGATTATTTTAAACTGGGAAGTGCGGAAATAAAAAGCATGGCGGCGGAGGGATTTGAACCCCCGACACGAGGATTATGATTCCCCTGCTCTGCCAGACTGAGCTACACCGCCAGGAATAAGACAGTAGCGGGGGCTGGATTTGAACCAGCGACCTTCGGGTTATGAGCCCGACGAGCTACCGGACTGCTCCACCCCGCGTTAGTAATATTATTATAGTATAAATTCACTGTTCAGTCAATATCTTCACATCTCCCATCACACCGCCTAAAAGTTTGACAAAGATAAAAAGGCTAAATAGAATTGAAACAAGTCCTAAGCTTATACTTAACATCCTTCCGTACTTATCCGCAAGAATTCCTGACGATGCCGAAAGAAAAACTGCTAAATTTAACGTTGAATTCAAAAAACCAAAGGCGGTAGCCCTTTCGCTTTCTAAGGAGAGTTTAGTAACTGCTGAGTAAAGTGCAATATACATAAAATTCCATAGAGGAAGAACCCAGAAAAATGCCATTAAATAGCCCTTTGAAAATGTCAAAACCACTATATTTACGAAATACACGGAAGAAAGGAGAACCAAGCTTTTCCAGGGGGTAAGCTTTTTTACCACATCTCCATAAAATTTACTAACTAAGGCGGACAAAAATGCAGGGACCGAGGCCCATACAATTCCGTATAAAAACTTGGACCTCCCCAAAACATCATAGAGTTTCACAGAAAGAATTCCATAGGAGGTTACAATCCCAAACTCCAGGAAAAAGGTACCGATAGCAAGAAAAACTAAATTTTTATTCAGATGAACCTTAAAAATTGAAGAAGAAGGTGAACTCTGAGCGAGGCCACCAGTAAAAACCTGATAAAAAATAATTACTCCAAGGGCCCATGCTAAGCCACTTACCATATACCCAAGTTTGAAGAGGTTTACATTATTTGAAAAATACCCCATAATGGTGCCACTTAGAGTCCATCCAATTGCTTCTGCAAAAAGATAAATAGCGAAAGACCTCTCGGCATCTTCACTGAAAGAAAACATGCTGTTAATAATTGGCACCGCAATAGAGGCAAAAATACTTAAAAAGAGCAGAAGGAAAAGCAAAGTCCCGATTCGATTGGAAAATCCAAGGAGGACGACAAAAATTCCGCCAAGACTGCTAAGTAAAAGAAAAAGCCTTCTTGAAATCACATCGGCAAGTCTCCCCCATAATACTGAAGTCAGAGCCACAAAGGCAGGAAGACTGTCTATTAGCAAGATTTGAAAATAAGTTGCTCCGAGATCAACAAATCTTGGTCTTAAAAGGATATAATACGAACCGTAGCCAAAATAAAAAAGTATAGTTGCTAATATTTTTACGGCCATATCGGTAAGGTTTAAATTTTAATGTTGAAAATGCGAACAAACGGAGCAGCTAAGGTTTACACACTGGCAATATTAAATAGACGATAATAATAATTTTTAGATGGCGCAAACTTAAAAATGTGGTAGGATTTCTGCCTTCAAAAGTCCTGGAACTAAAATTTACCATACTAAAATTACAATAGCTAAACACTGAAGGTTTGAAATATTGAGGTTTTAATTTTATAATTTTAGCACTGCGCTGCTAGCTCAACAGGCAGAGCAACGGATTCTTAATCCGTGGGTTGCAGGTTCGAGTCCTGCGCAGCGCAGTTTCTTTAGGAATAAAATAGAAAAACAAACTTACAGGTTCTCAATTAGAATTTCTCTACACCTTTTAAAATCTTGTCTACGGCTCCTCAAATTGAGCAAATAAAACCAGGCACACTTTAAAGCGAAAATAGTGTGCCGCAACTCTGTGGCAATATGCTGAAGGTTAAAGGCCATACGAAATCTTAACAAACACACTCATTTAAAGGGGCAAAAGACAACACAAAGCATCACCTTCTCGCCTTTTGTCAAAACCATTCCCTGTTTTGACAAATTTTAAATCCTTAGCATTATTAGCAAAGAGAGCTTATGCTAAAGTTATATACTTTTAAGGAATACAATTTTCTTGCTTGAAGAGCTCTTGAATATTATAATAAAGCCATGGCAGAGTACATACAGGTTTTTACTACAACAAACGAAAAGGAAGTTGCAGAAAAAATTTCAGAACAGTTGGTTCAGAAGAGACTCGCCGCATGCGTTCAGATCCTTGGACCAATCACAAGCCAATACTGGTGGGAAAACAGAATCACTAAAGACACAGAATTTCTCATAATCGCTAAAACAAGAGCTGATCGATATTCCGAGGTGGAAAAGGCAATTAAAGAAGTCCATAACTACACAGTTCCCGAAATATTAGCCGTTCCTGTCACAGCAGGAAACCCGGACTATCTCAAATGGCTGAATGAAGAGCTTGACAAATTATAAAATGAGACAAGGTAGCTTTTTTGCTTTTTCAATTTTACTTCTTATTTCCTGCAACAGTTATTCTTTAAGGCATGATGTCCGCGAAATCACAGCCAAAAAACTCTACAATTTAATCATTAAAAATGAACCAATTGTGATTGTGGATTTAAGAACAAACAAAGAATTCTCTGAGGGGCACATACCCCTTGCAATCAACATTGATTACTACTCTCACCAACTCGACGCTCTATTATCCAATCTTCCTAAGGATAAAACGATAATATGCTATTGCTCCCACGGATTAAGAAGCAAAAATGTCGCAATGAAGTTAAAAAGCAAAGGTTACATGAAGGTGATGAGCTTGTACGGTGGTCTTAGTGATTGGATTAAACGAGGGTATCCAATTGAAAAAGGACAGGATTAAACTCTTCCCAAACATTACCACGGTATTCCCCTATGCAATTTGAAAAAGAACGGGATTTCATTAAACTCCCATACATTGAAGGTTGGCTATCTATAGGTTTAAACACGTTCCTTTTTATATCAAAGTATGCCATAGGTCTTAGGATAAACTCGATCTCCTTGCAGGCAGACGCATGGCACACTCTATCCGATTCCCTGACCTCGATCATTCTCATTTTTGGAATATACCTTTCAGCAAAACCTGCTGACGAGGAACATCCTTTCGGCCATGGAAGGATTGAAAAAATAACCTCGCTGGTTATAGGGATAATGCTTATTTTAGTTGCAATAAACTTTTTAAAAGAATCTATTGTCAGGATAACCTCCAAAAAGGAAATAACTTTTACCTTTGCAAGTATTCTAATTCAGGCAATTTGTGCAGTCACAAAACAAAGCCTTGCCTTTTTTGCCTTTTGGGCAGGGAAAAAGTCAAAAATAAATGCAATTATTGCCGATGCATGGCACCATCAATCGGATGCAATAACAAGCGCTTTATTCATTATTGGCGTCTCTCTTAGCAAATATATACCATTCGTAGACGGATATCTTGGAGTATTAATATCCTTCGCAATTCTAATGACTGCAATGGACGTAATTAAATCAAGTGCATCACCCCTTATCGGCGAAAAAGTACCAGAAGAGTTAATTGCAAAAGTGACAAAAGAAGTCAGCAAAGTGGATTCCAGAATAACGGGTCTACATCACTTTCACATGCACAGATATGGTAACCACATTGAACTAACTTTTCACATTAGGCTTCCCAAGGAGATAAGCCTTGAGGAAGCCCATGAAATAACAAAGAAAATAGAAAATGCACTAATCAAAGAAAAAATTGAAGCAACGATACATGTGGAGCCTTATTCAGGAGGCGAAGAATTACAAAAAACTTTTTAAGTAAGGAGAGGTGCAATGGTACAAAAAACTATCTGTCAGAGCTGTGGGACTCCAATAGTATCAGAAGAGGAATTTGGTACAAATGCAGACGGAAGCCTGAACTACGAATATTGCAGGAAGTGTTTCCAAAATGGCAAATTCACAGAGCCTAACATTACTATGGAGGAAATGATAAAGAAAGTGGCAACCGAAATGATCGAAATAGAAAAAATACCCTCTAAATACGCTTACAAGATTGCAAGAGAATATATCCCCGAACTTAAAAGGTGGCGCTCAGGTCCAAAATCATAAACAAGCAATAGCCTCTATTTCAATCAGGGCACCTTTTGGTAAGGCCTTAACAAAAATCGTAGAACGAGCTGGATACGGCTCTGTAAAAAAGGTACTATAAATTTCATTAACCTTTGAGAAGTCTTCAGGATTAATGAGAAAAATTGTGGTTTTTATCACGTTGTTCATGGAAAGACCGGAAGATTCCAGAATTGATTTCAAATTCTCTAAAGCCCTATTTGTCTGAGCTTCCAAGCCTTCTTCCAGCTCCCCACTATCAGGATTTATACCCAGCTGCCCAGAAATGAAAAATACACTTTTACATTCACCCTTTCTTATGAGGCTGTAAGGGCCTATTGCTTTGGGTTTCATTTATCCCTCCTTCCTTTTGTTGTAAAATTATATAACAAACATAAAGAATGATTTTAACTATTGAAGGCAAACCTGCATCTGGTAAAACAACTACGTGTATAAAGCTTCTTGAAAAGCTCAAAAATGAAGGTGATTATAAATTGTGTGGATTTATAACAAGAGAAATAAGAGATACAGGGGGAGTAAGGACAGGGTTCGAAATTATTACGCTACAAGGAGAGCGTGCAATCCTCGCAGATATATACCACAAAACCCCTTTTAAAGTGGGAAAATACTACGTGAGAATAGACAACATTGAAAAAAGTGTTACATCGGAAATCGAAAAATTCTTGAAAAATGAATGTGAGATAATAATCATCGATGAAATTGGCAAAATGGAAATGCTGTCTTCAAAATTTCAGTATATGATCGCAAAAATACTAAGCCACAACCGAGGTTTTATAATTTGTACCTTACCCGTTGCGGACTTCCACTCGCTGGTTAATGCATTCAGAGTAAAAGCTAACAAAAGATTCTTTTTAGAAAAAGGAAAGTTCAATGCTGAAAAAGTTGCAGAGGAAATTTTCAGAACCATCCAGAAGCAAAAATAAAATATATGGCCTAATCAACGTATAGGTATCTTTTTATCTTATTTGTGGGTGTTTTTTCAAAGGGTTCCGGGTACTCATAAAGTTCAGATAACCTCGAATAAGAGGGTAACTGTTCATTCACCTCATCACGAATTTTTCTAAGAATTTCTTTCACAATTTTCTCCCTTTCTGAATCGGACTTCCCTTCCAGCTCTTTTACAAGTTCATCGTAGTTCAGATAAACCTTGGCTACAATCTTACCTTCCCTTTCATAAACCACAGATTCCTGAACCAGTGGATGCATATTGAGTTTTTCTTCAATATTTTCAGGATAAATATTCTCACCAGCAGCGGTCAATATCATATTTTTTGATCGGCCTTTAATATAAATGTAATTGTCTTTATCTACATAGCCAAGGTCTCCGGTTTTTAACCATCCATCCTCCGTTAAAACCTCTCTCGTAAGATTCTCATTCTTATAGTAACCTTTCATTATGTTTGGTCCCCTAAGCCATATCTCCCCCACACCGGTTCGGGGGTCAGGATCAACAATCCTGACTTCAATATCAGGGGCAACTTTTCCTGCAGATCCAAGGCGTGTTTCCGTAGGTAAGGAACCACTCACAAGTGGGGAGGCTTCTGTAAGGCCGTATCCTACTGCATAGGGGAAATTTATCTGCTTTAAAAATTTTTCAACTTCAAGGGAAAGCGGGGCTCCCCCCAGTGTTATGCATCTCAATTCTCCACCAAAAAATTCCAAAAGAGATTTCCTTATCTTTGAGTAGATAAAATCTTTAACGAATGGAATTTTAGTAACCGTCTTAATCCCCTTCTTTTCCTCAAGGAACTTCTTAACCTTTGATTTGTAGACTTTCTCAAGCAAAAGCGGTACAGCAGGAATGATGGTAGGCTTTACTTTCTGGCAAGCTTCGTGGACCAAAGCGGGGGTCGGCTTTTTTCCTATATAGTAAATACAAGCTCCTACTGATAAAGAATATAAAAGACCCAAGGTAAATTCGTAAGAATGTGCTAAGGGCAAAATAGATAATACTCTATCATCCTGGTTCAAATCAAATATTCTTGCAACTTGTGATACATTGGAGACTATATTCTTGTGGGTAAGCATAACGCCTTTGGAATTTCCAGTAGTCCCCGAAGTGTAAATCATTGCAGCAACATCATCGGGCTCAATCTCATCACTTATTAGTCCAACTTTTTCAGCGACTTGGAGCGCAAGATTTCTGGCTTTTTCAAATATAGATGAAATAGGGCTAATCTCAATATCTACCGTTTCGGGAGTAAAATCATCCAGGGCAATCAAAAATCTAACCTCTCCAAGGTCATAACCTTTAAGCCTTAGGAGGTTGACCTTACTTGCAAATAATCCAATAGATTCAGAATGTCTAAGTATGTTGGAAATATCTGAGGGATGAAAATCCGGTAAGATAGGTACTGCAATCCCACCAAGGAAAACAGTTGAGAGATAAGCAATAACCCAGTTTGGGGAATTCTCACCAAGTATTGCAACTTTTGACCCTTTTCTTACGCCATACTCTCTCAGCTGATGGGAGAGAGAAATTATTCTTCTCATCAATTCGCCGTAAGTGAAAGGCTCTTCATAGTAAAACCCCATTGCTGGTCGAGATGCATGGAGTTCTACCGTCTTCTTAACCAGCTCAGGAATTGTATACTTTCCTATTAATCTCCACGACTCCATGCTAATATTATATACTAAACATTTAGAATTGTGCAAAATTGTATGTTAACAAGAAACAAAATCCCCCCTTGACAAACCACCCCCCAGGAATTAAACTTTTATGGTAAAAGGTGGGGAAAAGTGGAAAAAAAGAGAAACAATAGAATACACCATATTGATGAAAAAGGCCGTGTTGCTATACCCGTAAATTTAAGGAGAGAAATGAAATACGGGGAAAAATTAATTCTCACAAAGGGTATTGAAAAGTGCATTTATGTCTTTACCGAAGAAGAATGGAGAAAATTTGAAGAAAGAATTAGAGAATTTCCCCTATGGGACGAAGAAAAAAGAAGGGCAATCAGGTATCTTTTGGGGGAATCGGAGGAAACAGAAATTGATGCCCAGGGGAGAATATTGATTCCCGGAAATCTTATGACCTATGCACATATATTTAGAGTTTGCATGTTCGTTAAAATGCCAAGGTGGTTTGAGATATGGAACCCTGAATTGTATGCTGAGCTTCATAAAGTGGAAGACCTCAATTTTAGGGAAATTCCATTATGATATCTCACATTCCTTGTCAGGTTGAACATATTTTGAAGTTTTTGAATCAGTACCAATGCAAGTTTATTTTAGATTGCACGGCTGGAGAAGGTGGACATTCAATTGCTATTGCTAATTTGGTGGGAAAAAGTGGTAAAGTAATTGCAATTGAAGTAGATCCGTTTTATTTTCAAAAACTTGAAAAAAACACCAGGGATTTCTCCAACATTACTTGCGTAAATGCAAGTTATATTGAAATTAGACATGTTTTAGGCAATGTGGGTATAAATAGAGTTGATGCCATCTTGTTTGACTTTGGCCTCTCATCATATCACTTAGAGGGCTCAGGTAGAGGATTTTCCTTTAAAAAAGACGAAATATTGGATATGCGTTTTAACCCTTCGGAAGGCGAACCACTTTACATAAAACTCCAAAAATTAACTGATCGTGACATGGAATTATTACTTAAAAAATTCGGAGAAGTGAAGTTTGCAAAAACACTCGCGAAAAATCTCTTTGCAAGCAAAAGTAAAATCAAATACACCTCCGATCTTGTTGATATCGCGAGAAAATCCATACCACATCGTTTTCTAAACAGTGAACTTCCAAAGATTTTTCAAGCATTTAGAATTTTCACAAATAACGAATATACTAATATGGTTATAGGCCTGAAGGAAGCCATTCATGTTCTATCGAGGAGCGGAATCTTGATTACCCTATCCTACCATTCCATTGAAGATCGACTTTGTAAAAGCATTAAAAATGTTAAGGGTATGAAAATGATAACAAAAAAGCCCATAAATCCAGATGAGAAAGAAACTTTAGAAAATCCAAGATGTAGAAGTTCTAAACTCCGTGTATTTGAAAAGGAGGAGATAGATGAAGAGAGCCTTAATGATTGGTATAAGTTTAATCTTAATCTTTTCCCCTCCTCTTTGCTTAGCAGATAAGAATTTAGCTATGAGAAGAAAAAATACTGAGTTGCGAAGTTATATAGTAGATATTTCAAGAAAATTACTCATCGAGGAAGCCCAAATACACGTATCACGTTCCCTCAGCAGACTCGGTGCAGAGACCAAATGAAAGTAAGGACATTCTTTTTAAACATCATCTTAATTTCAGTTTACATATTTTACGCAGTCTACGTATTTCTATTTCAAACGACCCCATTAGGCTCAAAATATAGAGAACTGGGAACCGAACAGAGTTTAATTACTCTTCCGCTTCAAGGCGAGAGGGGGATTATCTACGATAGAAACGGGAACCCACTGGCTGTTAATGTCCCGACCTTAGAGATCTATAAGGTTAAGCCAAGCCTCACAACTAATACAATAAAGTCACTTTTAAAGTATAAATCAAATGGTGCGCAAATATTTATGAGCAAACTACAAAACGGAATTAACCATACGAAAGTTGCCGAGTTCAAATTTCGTTCGACACTACTCGATGAATTTAGAAAAAGCGAAGAAATTTTTCAGAGGATTGTTAATGAACGCTATTATCCTTACGGAGAGGTATTAGCCCCAGTAATTGGTTGTGTGGGAGAAGACGAAAATCCATTAGGGGGTCTTGAATTGGTTTTAGATCCATATATCCGAGGGAAGCCTGGGAAAATCATCTTCATTCGGGATGCATTGGGTAACCTTGTTGCACTTAGCAAAAATCAAGATATAGACCCAGAAAGAGGCAAGAGTATAGTTACTACAATAAACTTAGCATTGCAGGAATTTTGTTATCATGCATTAAAACGGCGTATTCAGGAAACGGGTGCCTCAAGGGGGTTTGTTATAGTTACTAACCCACAAACCGGTGAAATCCTGACAATGGCTGTTTACCCGAGCAAAAATCCAAACGAGAAAATACCAACCAAAAACCTTGCAATTGAGGACCCTTACGAACCTGGATCCACTTTTAAATTAATAACATACGCATCAGCCTTAGAGAACAAGATCTTGAAGCTTTCAGATACAATTAACACAGAAAATGGAAAATTTTATTTTTATAACCACCTTATTACTGATGAGCATCCAAGCATAAAATTGACCGTTAGAGAAGCCTTTGCCTATTCTTCCAACATAGCTGCGGCTAAGATAGGCATCATGTTAGGGGCTCAAAAACTTTACAGAACTGCTCAAAAATTTGGAATCGGGTGTCCTTCGGGCATTAACCTTCCTGGAGAATCGGCACCTCCCATTTTAAAGCCATCAAAATGGGGAAATCTGCGCCTTGCAAATTTTTCTTACGGATATGGGGTAATGGTAAACGGAGTGCAAATGGCCATGGCTTACGGGGCTGTCGCTAACGGGGGACTTTTACTTTTGCCCAAAATAATAAAAGATGGAAAACCTGTAATAATACGTCGTGCTATAAGCAAAGAACTCGCGGACACCCTTAAAGAGATGATGCGAGATGTCGTACTTTACGGTACAGGAAAGAAAGCTGATGTTTACGGTTTAGAAGTTTGTGGAAAGACTGGCACTGCTAAAACTCTTGACACAACGACCGGTACTTACACATCCAATGCCATGATCAGTTCCTTCATTGGATTTTTCCCAAAAGATAATCCAAAATATTTAATCTACGTAGTAATATTTGAGCCCAAAGGGCCCATATATGTTAGGTACGGAGGCGAAGTTGCCGCTCCGCTCTTTAGGGAAATAGCAAACTTTATAGCAGGAGGAAAGAATGCGACTGTCGCAACTTGCTTACGGTTTTAAGGTGGTAGGACCTGACGTAGAAGTAAAAGGTATTGCTTACAATTCAAAAAAAGTAAAACCAGGTGATTTGTTTGTTGCCCTAAAAGGAAGAAACACCGACGGACATTTGTTCATTGAAGAGGCGTTAAAAAATGGCGCTGTCGCACTTATGGTACAAGAGGAGAGGAATTACCCCGTGCCTTACATTTATGTGGAGAATACCAGAAAATATCTTGGAATTATTTCAGCAAAATTTTATGGTAATCCATCCCAAAAACTGAAAACCATTGGCATTACTGGAACCAACGGGAAAACAACAACAACCTTTATGATAAGAGACATGTTGGAAGCCCAGGGTGAAAATACTGGGCTATTGGGGACCATTTTATATTGCATAGGAAAAAATTGTATCGAAGCCGGGAGGACAACGCCAGAGGCTTCAGACATTCAAGATTTTATGCATAAAGCACTACACAAAGGGGCAAAATATTTTATAATGGAAGTTTCCTCAGCAGGGATTGAAGAGTACCGAATAGAAGGAACCCATTTTCATGTGGGTTGTTTTACAAACTTCTCCCGGGAACATTTAGAATACCATGGCACAATGGAAAACTATTTGAAAGCAAAGTTAAAACTTTTTGAAGTTTACAAACCAGAACACACAGTAATTAACGTTGATGACCCCTACGCTTCATATTTTCTCAAAGCTGCTAAAGAACCGTTAACCTTTGGAATTAAAGAGAATGCCTCTTTGAAAGCAGAAATAGTAAACAGTGAGCTTAACGGCTCTTTTGTAAACCTCCATGGATTAATTAATGAAAAGAATATCTTTATTCCCTTACCCGGAATATTCAACGTTTACAATTTTCTTTGCGCCGTCTCCGTGTTATATGTCCTCAACAAAGCCCAAAATTTGAAGGAGCTGGCGTTGAATATAAAGCCTGTCCCGGGCAGGCTTCAGAAGGTTGATAACAAATGTGGAATTTACGTATTTATTGACTATGCTCATACCCCCGAGGCAATGAGAAATCTTCTTGAAAACGTGAAACATTACAAAAAAGGAAAAATTATAACTGTTTTTGGAGCCGGCGGTGATAGAGATCCCGGTAAACGCCCTCTATTTGGAAAGATTTCTGAGGAACTATCCGATATACAAATTGTCACATCGGATAATCCACGCTCCGAACCACCCGAAAAGATAATAGAAGACATTTTAAAAGGAATGAAAGGCAATAACGCAAAAGTAATACCTGACCGAAGAGAAGCGATATTTAATGCTATCAAACTTGCTGAGAAGGATGACATCGTTCTCATAATTGGAAAGGGACACGAAAACTATCAGGAGATCCAGGGAGTAAGATACCCCTTTTCCGATTACGAAGTTGCATCAGAGGCTTTAAAGGAGAAAGGATGTTTACAATAAGAGAAATCGCTTATTTCACAGGAGGAAAGACAAAAAACGTAGATCTACATATTTTAGTGAAAGAATTTTCCACAGATTCAAGACTAATAAAACCCGGTTCTGCTTTTTTTTGCATAAAAGGTGAAAAGTTTAACGGAACGGATTTTGCCCAAGACGCCATCTCTAAAGGTGCAGTGGTGGTTATCGCACCTTTCGCTTCTAATCTTCCACCTAATCTTCCGGTAATTCTTGTAGACGATACAGTACTTGCGCTGGCAAGACTCGCTAAGGAAAAACTAAATAGAATGAAGACTAAAGTTATAGGCATTACCGGTTCAGTGGGAAAAACTACAACTAAGGAATTAATTTACACAATCCTTTCAACTCGCTTTAAGGTTTTTAAATCAAGAAAAAGCTATAACAACCACATTGGCTTGCCCTTAACCATTTTAGAAGCTCCAATATACACAGACTTTTTAATATTAGAATATGGTACCAACCACCCAGGAGAAATAAAATACCTTACATCCATAGCCAAGCCACATTACCCTGTAATAACTAAAATTGGAACTGCTCACATAGAATTTTTCGGTAGCAAAGAAAACATAGCCCGTGAAAAAGGAACTTTATTCAAAGAAATGGATTATAGCGGTTACGCCTTTTTCAACGCCTCTACTGACTGCCTTGATATTATCAAATCAATGATACCTTATACTGCTGGAAAGATACTCTTTGGACTGGATGTGGGCGATGTGAAACCCGAAAAATATGAAATTGGAGAGTTTAGCAGCACTTTCGTCTACAAAGGGAAGGAGTTCTTGTTCCCTCTACCTGGTAGAGGAATGCTGGAAAATGTTATGGGTGCATTGGCAATAGGAGAGCACCTTAAGGTACCACTTGAAGATATTCAAGAAGTTTTGAAAAACTTCAAAGGCGAGAAGATGAGGATGGAAAAAAAGAGCATAAAGGGTATTACCATAATTAATGATGCCTACAACTCAAACCCGGATTCCCTTAGCGAACTTCTAAAGACTTTCAAGGAAGACGGTAAGAGACTGATTTTTGTTCTGGGAGATATGTTAGAACTGGGAGAAAGAGCTGAAGAAGAACACAGGAGAATTGGCAAAATCTTCAAGGAATTAGGACACAGAATTCTGATAACTGTTGGAAACTTAGCCAAATTCATTTCCGAAGAGGCAAGGAAGGAAGGCGTTTCCGAGGTTTACCACTTTGATGAAAAGGAAGAGGCGGTAGTCTTTCTCAAAAATTATTTAAAACCCGATGACTGGCTGATCTTAAAGGCTTCAAGGGGGTTAGCCTTTGAGGAAATTGTGAATAAATTGGAGGAAATTTTATGATCTATGAATGGCTATATCCGCTGAGGGAAAGTGTAAAGCTTTTTAACCTTTTAAGATACATAACATTCAGGGCAGGGCTTTCTCTTACTTTTTCACTCATTTTGACCCTCTTACTTATTCCCCTTTATCTAAAATTGACAAAATACAGAGAAAGGATTTCCGAGTACGTTCCTTTGGCGCACAAAAGAAAAGAGGGCACACCATCGGCAGGTGGCATCGTTTTCATCAGTGTGACAATAATTTCCACAATTCTGTTTACCAAGTTTAATACACCCTTCCCCATGGTTGCGCTGATCGCAACCTTCTTCATGTTTGTTATTGGTCTTTTCGATGACTTAAAAAAGCTGAAAGGAACAAAAAAGGGCGGACTTACCAAGTGGGAGAAATTGTTTTTACAATTTCTCCTTGCTGCTTTTATTGTCATTGCCATAAATATGTTTTATCCACCTGAAATAGCAAAAAGAACCCAATTCTTGTTTTTCAAAAATATTAACCTTTATCTTGGAAACCTTTACATCATTTTTATTATCTTGGTTTTTCTCGGATTTACGAATGCAGTTAATTTGACCGATGGGCTTGACGGCTTAGCAGCAGGAAGTGCAATTCCACCTTTAACGGTAATCCTTCTCCTTGCATATTTTCAGGGTAACAAAATTCTTTCAACCTATCTTCACCTTTTCTACATCCCTGGCATTGAAGAATTAACCATACTTGCAGCTTCAACTATTGGTTCTCTGATAGGATTTCTTTGGTACAACTCTTATCCAGCCCAAATTTTTATGGGAGACACAGGCTCGCAGACCATAGGGGGGATTATCGCTGTGAGTTCCGTACTTCTAAAACAAGAAATATTGATAATCATTGCGGGTGGGCTTTTCGTAATTGAGGCACTTTCCGTTTTAATACAGGTAATTTACTTCCGATCAACCCGAGGAAAAAGAATCTTCAAAAAGGCCCCCTATCACCACCATTTTGAGGAATTAGGTATGCATGAAGCTAAAATTACGGTTCGATTTTGGATAGTTTCACTAATTTTTTCTCTCATAGCCTTAGGAATGGTGAAGATAAAATGAAAGAGAGAATTAGTATAGAAAAATTTGAAGGGAAAAGGATTTCAATAATTGGCTGCGGAAAAAGTGGTATTGAGGCTGCACTGGCACTTCTGAAATGCCGTGCAAGGGTCTTTGTTTCTGAAATTGCTGAAATAAAAGAAGAATACAAAAACATTTTGATTGAAAACAACATAGAATTTGAAGAGAAAGGGCATACCAAAAAGGTCCTCAACTCAGACCTCATTATTGTTAGTCCTGGAGTTAAGCCAAACATCGAAATACTGCAAAAAGCAAGAGAACAAAGGATTGAAATCCTTAGCGAGCTTGAAGTTGGATATCAGCTTACCATTGGAAAGTATATTGCCGTAACCGGAACTAACGGGAAAAGCACAGTAACTGAACTTACTTTCTCATTAATGAAAGATTTCGACAACCAAGTATACATTGCAGGAAATATCGGGGACCCATTAAGCATGTATGCCTTTAATCATGGAATCTTTGTATTAGAAGTATCAAGTTTTCAGCTAAAAATGATTAAAGAATTTAAACCTGATATGGCTACAATCCTTAATATAGATCAAGATCATATGGATTGGCACGCAGATTTTGAAGATTATGTGAAATCAAAAGCTCGGATCTTTGAAAACCAGGATGAAAAGGACCTTCTAATTCTCAACTACGACGACCCTGTAGTTAGACCCCTTAAAAACCAAGCCAGATCCAGGGTTATATTTGTAAGCCTTGAAGAAAAGGTTCCAGAAGGTGCGTACTTTGACAAAGGGAGTGGATGGGTTATATTAAGAGAGCAAGGTAAGGAAACCTATCTATTCCACGCAGAAGATTTAAAAATCAAGGGTCTACACAACGTGTTCAATGCGACAGTTTCATCACTTTTTGCACTAAACTTTGGTATTCCAGTTGATGTGATCAGAGAAAGACTCAAAAACTTCAAGGGACTACCCCATAGAATAGAGTTTGTTTTAGAAAAAAATGGCGTAAAATTTTATGATGATTCAAAAGGGACAAACCCGCACGCCGTTGAATGGGCTTTAAAGGGATTTAAAGAACCAATAATCCTCATTATGGGCGGTGAAGATAAAGACCTGGATTTTAAACCTTTAATCAATACTGTAAAATCTCACTGCAAACACATAATAGCCATTGGGAAAGCAAAACCAAAAATTGTTGCCACATTCTCTCCATATGTGCCTGTTAGTGAGGCAAGAGACATGAAAGAAGCCGTAGAGAGAAGTTATGAGCTTGCTGAACCAGGTGATGTAGTTCTACTCTCTCCAGGATGTGCGAGTTTTGACATGTTTAAAAATTACAAGGAGCGTGGCGATGTATTTCAATACTGGGTCAGAAAAATCGCCAAGGAAAATTGATTTATTGCTTATTATAAGCACAATTGTTCTCGTTATTTTTGGAATGCTGATGGTCTATTCTGCAACTATATATCGTCACGAACTTTACGGAATTTCCAAAGTCCGTTCGTTATTTAAGGAAGTTATAAGAATAGCCGTCGGAATTGGGGCTTTCTTTATAGCCTCGAGATTAGACCCTAAATTATACAAAAAACAAATAAAATTGCTAATGTATCTAAACACAGCCCTTCTTGCCCTTCTTTTCCTGATTGGTCTTAGAAACTACGGTGCTATCAGGTGGATAAGATTTGGGATAATGAACTTCCAGCCCTCCGAACTGGCAAAGCTCATAACAGTTCTTTACATTGCCAGTGAACTTTCTCAAGAAAAATCGGCGCTGAAAAACCCTGCAAAACTTTTAAAAATTTTGGTAATGCCTTTTTTAAATATCATCCTTATAGCTCTTCAACCCAACCTTTCTTCGGCAATAATCCTTGGATTGATTATAATCGCAATACTCTTTTTTGCAGGGGTTAAATTAGTGTTTCTATTTGTTCCCGCTGTCACATCAATAATTCTTCCTGCGTTTCTACTTTTAGCCTTCCCAAGAAACTTTAGACATGTCCAAAAAAGATTAGAAACATTCGTGAGTGGGAAAAAACACTACCAGGTCAAACAAGCCCTGATAGCAGTAGCACAAGGAGGACCTTTTGGAAAGGGAATAGGTAAAGGAACACAAAAATACCTATACCTACCCATGGCAGAAAATGATTTTATCTTTGCAATTATAGCAGAAGAATTAGGCCTTACAGGTGTTGTATTAATTATCTTAGGCTACATTTTTATCATCTCCCGAGGAATTCGCGTTGCTTCAAGACATTTTGAGGGAAACTTCTATTACTCCCTTTTAGCAGCTGGTATAACTTTTATGATCTTTTTCCCCTCCGCCATACATATTGGAGTGAACCTCGGTCTTATACCACCCACGGGTCAAATACTGCCCCTTATCAGTCTGGGAGGCAGTTCTTTATTGGTCACACTTTTTGGAATCGGAACCCTCGAATACATTTCTGAAAAGGTTGAGGAATATGAAAGAATTTAACATTTTAATCGCGACAGGAGGAACAGGGGGACACATTTTTCCAGCTCTTAGCTGTGGAGAATTTTTTGAAAACAACGGTAAAAGCGTGAATTACATATTATCTGGGAGTAAAATAGGAAAAATAGAAAAATCCAATGTGATTTACATGGAATCCTACCACTTTGATAAAAACCCAATACAATTTGCTAAAGCTTTGTGGTTTTTAAAGTTGAACACTGTTAAAAGCCTTTTTATTCTGAGAAGGAATAAACCTTGCGTAATTCTTGCCACGGGCAGCTATGCGGTGGTGCCCATTATATTGGCATCTATTCTTTTAAGAATACCATTTTACCTAATGGAACAAAATGTAATACCAGGCCTTGTAAATAAAATCTTTTCAAGACTTTCAAAGGCTACTTTTGTAGCCTTTGAAGAGACAAGAAAATATCTAAAAGGAAAGGTTATTGTTGTGGGCCTTCCTATTCGTGAAAAGGCAAAGAAAAAATATTCAAAAGAAGAGGCAAGAAGGATTTTAAACCTGCCTGAGGACAAAGTAACCATTCTTGTAATTGGTGGGAGCCTCGGTGCTCGTGGAATGGTTGAAAAAATTATTCCTGCTATTAATAAGCTTAACGATTACTACTTTATAATCCAAGCTGGCGCAAGAAACTTTAATTACATAAATTCATTGGTACAAAATTTGAATCTTAAGAACTGCATAGTATTACCCTTTATCGAAGAAATTGGTTTATACTATTCAGCGGCAGATATGGTAATATCGAGGGCAGGTGCAAGTTCTTGCATGGAAATTTTATACCACGGAAAGCCGTCGATTTTAGTACCGTACCCATATTCGCGAGACAGACACCAGTACTACAATGCAAGCGAACTTGTAAAAACAGGAAAAGCTATCGTGATAGAAGAACAGGAGATTCAAGAAAAACTTGAAAACTGCCTTAAAGACATTACCTGGATCAGTGAAAAAAAGTCTACTAAAAGATCGCTAATAGAAAACAGTGAAGAGTTAATATACACGGAGATATTTAAAGATGCAGTTTGCTAAAAAATTTAAGAAAATCCATTTCGTAGGAATTGGTGGTTCCGGTATGAGTGGAATTGCCGAAGTCCTTCATAACCTTGGTTTCAAAGTAACCGGTTCCGATCTATCCCAAAATGAAGTCACCAAACACCTTGAAGAAATTGGAATCAGGATAAATCATGGCCACAGTCCTGAGAATATTAATGACGCTGACCTACTCGTGATTTCAACTGCTATTAAAGATGATAATGTAGAAGTTATAGCAGCCAAGGAAAAAGGAATACCAGTTATTAGAAGAGCCTTGATGTTAGCAGAATTAACGAGAATAAAATACACAATCGCAGTGTCCGGTGCCCATGGAAAAACGACCACCACATCTATGATAGGTACACTGCTACAGGTAGCAGGTCTTGATCCAACCATCATCGTTGGTGGCATTATTAGGGGCTTAAAATCGGGGGCCAAACTCGGCCAATCTGACTTTCTCGTAGTCGAAGCAGACGAAAGCGACATGTCCTTTCTGCACCTTTTCCCTACTATCGCGGTAATAACCAATATTGACGAAGAGCACTTAGATTGCTATGAAAACCTCGAGAACATAAAGAAGGCTTTTATTGAATTTGCCAACAAAGTTCCATTTTACGGAACGGTTTGTGCCAACATAGATGATCATAACACTGTAGAAATCCTCCCCTTTGTTGAAAGAAATAAAATCACCTATGGGTTCGCATCAAATGCGGATTTGAATGCAAGAAATATTCAAGTCTTCAATGATCACATTCGGTTTTCGGTTTACTTCAAAAAACATAAGATTGGAGATGTGACTTTGAACATTCCAGGTGTGCACAACGTTAAAAACGCCCTTGCCGCCTTTGCAGTAGGTATTGAGCTTGGAATAAAAGAAAACGAAATAATCGAAGGAATAGAAGAATTTAAAGGTGTCGCAAGAAGATTTGAACTAAAGGGAAACATAAAAGGGATAAAAATAGTGGACGATTATGGTCACCATCCAAAAGAAATAATTGAGACTCTCAAAACAGCAAGAGAATTTCACGATGGAAGGATTATTGCAGTTTTTCAACCTCACAGGTATTCCAGAACTTATTACTTACACGACCGTTTCGGTACAGCCTTTTTCAATGCGGATAAGGTGATCGTTACAGAAATCTACCCTGCAGGAGAGAAACCCATAGAAGGTGTAACAGCAAAGCTTATCTACGATTCCATCAAAAAATATGGGCACAAAGATGCAATGTACATGCCAGAATTCACAGAAATCATTGAATACCTCAAAAAAGAACTGAAGCCGGGAGACCTTTTAATCACTATTGGTGCAGGAAATGTATACAAAATAGGCGAAGCTTTACTTCAATCACTATGAAGATAAAAGAACGAGAACCTCTCAGAAATCATAGTTATATACGAATTGGAGGGCCAGCTCGCTTCTTTGTACAAGTTAAATCCATAGAGGAAATCATAGAAACAATTGATATGGCCAGGAAAATGAGCTTACCGTACTATATCATTGGAAGCGGGAGCAACATACTATTTCCAGACGAAGGATATTATGGCATCATAATAAAAATGACGGAATTGAATGAAATTTTAATAAGCGGCAACAAAGCAACCATAAAAGCGGGAACTCAAATTCCTCTTCTCGTTAAAGAACTTCAAAGGGCTGGACTTTCAGGTATGGAACAGTTATCTGAAATTCCTGGTACGATTGGTGGAGCGATTGCGGGAAACGCGGGCGCCTTCGGTAGAGAAATAGGTGAACTTTTTACAGAAGGGGTAGTTTTGACTCCTGATGGGCATCTCGAAAAAGTAAGTCAAAAGGAGCTAAATTTTGAATACAGAAAGAGCGATTTAAAGAAATTCGGCATATTAGTAGAAGCTACTTTAAAATTTGCCACCTCATCTCCAGAGAAAATTGAAATGGCAATGAAGGAATTTAAGAAGAAGAGAAGGGAAACCCAGCCTGTCGGTGAACTGACTTTGGGATCTGTATTCAAAAATCCTGAAGGTGTAAGTGCCGGCTATCTTCTCGACAAGGCTGGTCTCAAAGGTTACTCTATTGGCGGAGCAAAGTTTTCTGAAAAGCATGCAAACTTTATCGTAAACTTTAACGGTGCAACCTGTAAGGATGTTATAGAGCTAATAGAGATTGGCTATAAAAGGGTTAAGGAGATGTTCAACATAGAATTAGAGAGAGAAATAATTGTTTTAAATCCCTTTGATAACTTCGTAAGGGGGAATTAACATGGGCGAAACCTTTGTTGTTGTTGATTTTTGTTCATCGAAAATTGTCACTTTTATTGCTGAAGCCAACAATGAATTAAAAATAAAATTCTGGGGTAATGAGCCTGTGGATTCTGATACCATAAGGCAGGGACAGGTTTATAACCTTGAAAACATTGCAATTAAAGTCAGAAAAACCTTAAATGAATTCGCTAAAAAATCTAAATTTGAGCCCTCCCGTGTATTCATTAGCTTCGCCGATCCTGAAGCAGAGTTTATAACTTCTATCGGAATGGCTGCCTGTGGAACCCCTGAAAACCCAGCCGAGATCAGCGAAAAACACATAGAGCAGGCTATAAAAAATTCATACGCTATTAAAATTGAAGAGGGGCGTTCTATAGCTCAGGCCATACCGGTAAGATTCAACGTAGATTCCAAAACAGATATTAAAAACCCAAAGGGAATGCTTGGTGTAAGACTTGAGGTAGAATCCGCACTAATAACTGCTAAAAAATCCTCATTACTAAACTATAAGAAAGCCCTTGAAAAAACAGGGCTAATAGCGGACGGCTTTATATATCAAATTGTAGCGCAGCTATACGAACTCACGAGTAAGGAAGAGAAAGAAAACGGGGTTCTATTAATCGATATTGGCCGGGACCTAACGAATTACGGTGTAATTGCCGAAAATAAGCTTCTATTCGCTGAAACTCTTCCCGTTGGCGGTATGAACATCAACAAAGACCTTAAACACTACTTTGGGGTGACTCTCGATAAGGCAGAAGAGCTAAAAATTTTCTACGGCAGAGATGAATACGATGATGAGCAGGAATTAGACTTTTTAAATTCGATTTTTCCCCCTGGAAGAGTTTCACGAATAAAAGGAGAGCTGGTAGTTCAATATATAACTGAGAGATTAACAGACATCTTCGAGTATATTAAGGAAAAGCTCATTCAAAACGATCTAAAAGACAAGATTACCTTTGTAAAGATCACAGGTGGGACGAGTGAGATAGAATACATTGATAGAATTGCTGAAAATGTTTTCAACATAACCACAGAGATTTACAGGCCAAACGAAGAACTTGAGGAACTTTTAGCCCAAAATAATATCCCGCCATCAAACCGACTATCTTCATCTTTGGGCGCTTTACTTTTTGCGTACAAAAAGTTAACATCTAACCAAAACTCATCAGAAGTAAAAATTGTGGGTAATGTTAAAGGATTTCTTAGAAGAATTTTCGGAAGTTAAAGGAGTTATCTTATGATTACAGCTTATAAAAGAAACGATTCCATAAACTTCAAAATTAAAGTTATGGGCATAGGAGGTGCAGGCGGTAACATAGTCCATAAGATTTTTTTAAATGGGCTAAAATGCGAAACCATCATACTAAATACAGATAGTCAGGCCATATCAAAACAACGGGCAAGTCATCTTATAACAATTGGAAAGTCCACCACGAAAGGAGGAGGCGCTGGCGCAGATCCAGACCTCGGGAAAAAAGCTGCCGAAGAATCCATTCATGAAATTCTTTTAAGAATTCAAGATACAGACCTTCTTATACTGGTTGCAGGCCTTGGTAATGGCACAGGCTCTGGAGCGTCACCTGTTGTTGCAAAGTATGCAAAGGAGAAAAACATACTTACCGTCGGGGTCTTTACCTTACCCTTTGAGGCGGAAGGGAGAAAAGATATAGCTCTCAGAGCTATTAATGAGATGGAAAAATATCTCAACACGATGGTGATTATCGACAATAATATGATCTCGGAGCTGGCCAGTTTAGACTCAAGCGTAGGAGAAGCCTTTGCCATTGTTGACAATGTAGTGAAAAACTGTGTGGAATCAATAATTAACATTGTCCAGGAAACAAGTTATGTTAACTTAGATTTCAACGACTTAAAAGTCCTAATCTCAAGAGGGGGGCTTGGATATTTTGCCAAGGGGGTTGCAGAAAAACCAGAAGATTTAGATAAAGCAATTGAAAGTGTAGTTTTTAATCCTCTACTTACCGGTGTAACGATAAACGATGTGAAAGGCGCCCTTTTATATATTAAAAGTAATGGAAAACTTAAAATGGCGCATTTCGACCAAATACTTGATAGAATCAGAGACCATATACCTAAGAATGCCCCAATCAAATATGGACTTCAAAAAGAAGGAGATGGAAAGACGGGGTCTTACGCTGAGATATATTTAATTGGTGCGACTGGCAAAAAGACTTCTGAGAATGTATTAGACAAAATAGCAAATAAGCGTTTGAACTCGAGAAATTTTGAAATTCCACCAGGGGTGAGAAAAAATAAAAAGTAGAGCAGTCTCCATTACCTGGTATACGAAATTCGTACATTCAAGAGTTAAGTGTGCAATCGTATTTCCAGGTAGTTTATCAAACTGCTTCGCAAATCTTGCAGTTCACACATTATACCGACTGCTCTCTAAAGACTTTTTTACAGATATTTTCACCTCGGAAAATCTTACGGGACTAAGGACAGGCTTAAAACTTCAGGACTTTGATTACCTTTTTTTCTCAATAGATTATGAGCCAAACTATTTAGAAGTTTTAAAGATTATTATTGGGGCAGGAATTGAACCTCTTGCTGAAAAAAGAGCAAGACCAATTCTAATTGCTGGAGGTGCAGCAGTTTCTTCTAATCCTTTCCCATTATCCCCCTTTTTTGATCTTCTTTGTATCGGTGAAGCTGAAGTAATAATTCCACAAATTGTTGAGCATTTCGATGACTTCGACCTTGACTTATTCAATGAAAAGCCATGGGCTATAAAGGAAGGAAAAAGGGAAGCACATAGAACATTTCTCCACAACCTTGATTTTAGTCAATCTTTCAGCGCTTTTTACTCACCTGACTCTACATTCAAAATGAATCTTGTGGAAATCTCCAGGAGTTGTCCCTCCAAGTGTAGGTTCTGTCTTTTGAGCTACAATCATTTACCACCGAGATGGATATCAATAGAAAGATATGAAGAAATGATTCATCAATTTCCTGAAAATTCCGATATCGGACTTGTCGGAGGGTCCGTTTTAGACCACCCCCAAATCAAGGAGATTCTAAACCTTAGTCAAAAGTTCAGGGTTATAAACCCATCATCGATAAAGATTGACGTCAAAATATACGACATTCTTGAAACCCTTAAAAAGAAAGGACTTAACAGTATAACCATAGCTCCCGAAACCGGAAGCGAAACTTTACGAAAAAGAATTAACAAGAAAATATCAAACGTTGAAATAATCGAATTTGTAAAAGCGGTTGAGTCATTAAAGTTCAAAAACCTCAAAATGTATTTCGTTGTGGGGTTACCCTTTGAAACCCCTGAAAACATAAGAGAAACAAGCCTTTTGATAAATCAAATCAGGGAAATCTTTTCCGGAAAAATTGAAGTAACTTTCAGCATTTTCGTTCCTAAACCTCATACACCCTTCCAATATCAGCCTTTCACCACTAAGAAAGAATTAACAGAACGCCTAAAATATTTGAAAATCCCAGAAGACGTTAAGGTGCACATAGGAAGCTACAAGGGAGCCCTAATTCAAACTATATTCTCCCGGGCAGGTGAGGAACTGGGTTATGCCATGCTGGCAAGCCTTTCGGATAAAAAAGACCTACTCAAGCTTATTGAATCAGAAAAAATACTTTTTGACGAAGAAACAGCAAAAACTCTCCCGTTTAACTTTATAGACTCTGGTGTTAATTCCTCTTTTCTCGAAAAAGAGCGGAAGAAGGCAGAAAAAGAAATATTAACTCCGCCTTGCAATACGGAACTCTGCAGGGCATGCGGAATCTGTGGAAACATTCAGGATTTAAGAAATTCAAAAAAGGTAGAATAAAACTTTTCTTTTAAAATACTTATATCGAACTCTTCCGCCCAACTCCTGGCACCTTCCGAAAGCCTCTTCCTTAGATCCTCCCTTGAAATAACCTCATAAGCCTTTTGGGCTAGCAAGTCAATATTACCAAAGGGAACAATAAACCCGCTAAAATTGTCTTTAACTGCTTCTCTCAAACCGGGGGAATCATAAACTATAACAGGTGTTCCTGATGCCTGCGCCTCCATAACTACGATACCCCATCCTTCCTTCGGAGAGGTGTTCATCACCACCCATGCCGAGCGTAGCTTCTCAGCCTTAACATCTTCCGAAACGTACCCCGTAAACTTTACTATATCACTTAATCCATACTTTTCAACAAGTTCTTCTAAGCCCTTCCTCGCATCTCCGTCTCCCACTATTTCTACCTTCAATGGCCCAGCATAATATTTATCCCTTAAAACTTTAATAGATTTTATGAAAAGGTCAATTCTCTTATACTTTTTCAATCGACCCAGATAAAGAATGAATGGAATCTCTGATTTTTCTCCCGGCTTAAAGAAGTTAAGATTAACCGCGTTATAAACGATCTTTATCGAGGACTCATGCATTCCGTGTTTCACCATTTCTTCTTTCGTACTTTCAGAAACGGTTATTATGGGAAGCCCTCTGTACATCTTGAAAAATAACCTCTCAAAGAGATAAACATAGAGGCCAAAAAGGGGATTAGTTTCCTGGAAAATTACCTTTCCGAAGAAGTGATGGGTCAATACAATAATAGGCTTTCTTACAAAAAACCTTAGAAAAAACGGAATTTTATTAATATCTTCCACTATCACGTCAAAATCTTCATTTTTAAGGAGTGATCTAACATAAAAGGGAACTAAGAAATTAAATAAAAATCGGTTTCCCTTTCTAATGACTCGAATCCCATCCTTTTCATCGAACTCGCTCAGGTCCTTGTAAGAGGAACATAGAAGGGTTACTGAATGACCTTTCTCCACGAAATAAGAAAAAAACTGATGTAAATGAACCTCTGCCCCACCGCTCAAAGGATGGGCAAGATCCTGCCAATTTACCACAAGGATTTTCATTGAATCAGGGGAAGAACACGCAGAAATTTCCTCTTGCCAACCTTGATAACGACATCACCATCAGGGACAATAATTTCAAATTCACTCTCAACGACTCTATTTCCAATCTTAACGGCCCTTTGGGCAACAAGTCTTCTTGCCTCCGACTTGCTTGAAACAAGACCGGATTGGGCAAGTATATCAATAAGAGGCATCCCTTTTTGAGGGATCCTATATTCAGGAATCTCGTCAGGTACCTCCTTCAGCTTAAATACTCTATCAAACTCCTCCCTCGCCCTCTTTGCCTCAGAAGTTCCCCAGAAAATCTCAACAATTTTCTCAGCTAAATCAGCTTTGCAATCTCTCGGATTTTCCTTCATCTTTTCCTCTACTTCCTTCATCTTAGCATCGTCATAGTAAAGAACAAGCCTGTAATATTTTAGAACCAGCTCATCTGGTATAGACATCACCTTGCCAAACATTTCCGATGGGGGTTCCGTTAAACCAATGTAGTTATCATAAGATTTGGACATTTTTAACTTTCCATCAGTACCCTCTAAGATAGGAACAGTTAAAATGACCTGCGGTTCTTGGCCATAAGCTTTCTGAACCTCTCGACCAACAAGGAAGTTAAACCTTTGATCCGTGCCTCCAACTTCTATGTCAGCCTTAATTGCAACAGAATCATAGGCCTGGAATAGCGGGTAAAGGAACTCATGGATGGAAATAGGAATATTGTTCTTAAACCTCTCTTTAAAATCGTCCCGCTCTAACATCCTTGAAACGGTATAGGTTGCAGATAGCTCAATTATTTCAAGGGAAGTGAGCTTTGAGAGCCACTCAGAGTTGTATCTAATCTCCGTCTTTTCAGGGTCGAGCACTTTGAATACTTGTTCGAAATAGGTTTTTGAATTTTCCTGCACCTCTTCCCGTGAAAGCCTCGGCCTTGTCTTGGAACGTCCGGAGGGATCCCCTATCATTGCAGTGAAATCACCAACTATAAAAATGATGTGATGACCAAGGTTCTGCAAATCTTTTAGTTTCTTTAAGCAAACATAATGACCAAGATGTAAGTCCGGCCTCGAGGGGTCTGCTCCATACTTAATCCTTAGGGGCCTACCAGCCTTTAACTTCTCAATCAGTTCTTCTTCTGGCAAAAGATCAACAGTGTTGAACTTGATAATATTCAGATGTTCTTCTAACCTCATTTGGTCCAATAAACATAAATCCCACAATTTGGGCAAGTTTCCAAAGACTTATTTTTAACAGGTCTGGAAACTAATGCAGAAGGGAATTCCATGAAGCAATTTGAACAGGTCCCATTTATTACAGGTGCTACTCCCCTACCATATTTGCTCCTTAGCTTTTCATAACGCTTTAATACTGCTACAGGTATCTTCTTAACAATCTCCTCTCTCAAACCTTTTAGTTTTTCGACCTGTTTTGCAACCACATCTTCGTCAGAGCCACCCGTAATACTTATGGATTTTACGTAATCCTCTGATTCAAAATCATCCAACTGGGCATCAAGGCTTTCAAGGGCGATTAAAAGCTCAAGTACCGGATCCATTAACCCTCCCTGTATATTTTGAGAAGGTAATCTACGAGCTCCCTTGGGGTCTCAAAATTCAAATATTCTTTGGAAGACACAATTTTTCTAACCACATTGGCAATCTCACCAAGGGTAATAAGATATCTTGCACCGAGGTCCTGTGGCGGTGCAATCAAAAGAAAGAATAGATGAACTGGCTTGCCATCGAGTGCTTGGAAATCTATTCCCTCTTTTGAAACACCGACCACAAGATGGACATCGTCAACAACTACACTTCTGGCATGTGGAATGGCAACACCTTTACCTACACCAGTTGAACCTATAGCTTCTCTTTTCTTTAACTGCTCGAGAATAAGTTTTTCTTGTTCCGGTTTTAAATTTAGCACACTAAGGAGTTCCTGCAACGCAGAATCCTTATCTTTAGCTTTCATATTAATTATAACCCTATCCTCTCTCAAAAGTTGTGCAAACATTTCTACCTCCTTTCAAATCAGACCGTTATAGTTTAATCCCAAACAATTACATAATCAAATAAGTTTTGTCTAACATTTATTCTTTTAATGCACCTTGGGTTATTCCTTCGATAAAGTACCTCTGAGCAATGAAGAAAAGGACCATTATTGGCAACAGTGACACTGTTGACGCGGCCATTTTAAGGGCAT
>Ga0071330_1061218_pt1 | contig 55065 bp, 50 predicted proteins | sample GBScel77sediment_FD_63802 | JGI IMG/M metagenome (GOLD analysis project Ga0071330, IMG submission 63802) | Hot spring sediment microbial communities from Great Boiling Spring, Nevada - Cellulolytic enrichment Sediment 77C v2 (version 2) | ecosystem: Environmental > Aquatic > Thermal springs >...
AGCCCCCCCCACCCCCCTTCCGCCCCCCATAGCAAAATCCCTCCTTGCCTTCATCGTTCAGAAATAAACGGTAACACAAACGAAAGGGGAGGGAAAGGCGAGAAAAAGGGAGAACGGACGAAGTGTTCCCCCGTTCACTTCGGTTTCCTTATGCAAAACTCTTTTTCCCGAAACTCCCTTAGCGTGTTTGTGTGCCTTGAGGTGCTGGAGGTGGTGCGAATTCCCTCATCTCAGCCTCTTTTGTAGGGAAAGTCCCGGGAAGTTTTCCAACCTCGCGACCTTGTGGTCCGAAAGCCCGAATTCCTGACCAAACAGCCAAAGCGATGGCAATCAGAACCAAAATGATTGCTCCCACCAACTTCGTTGTTTGAGACATCCTCAGTCACCTCCTCCAACTACTTGTAAGACGGAGCGTAATTGCCCTTAACTTTCCAGTGCAGTAAGTTTCGGTTGGACTGACCTGCTGCAGCCCGAGCCTGAATTGCTGAAGGTGTCCAAGGCCAAGGCATTGTCGTCCGCCTGTCAATCGCTTTTGCGTGCCCGTCAACAAACCCAAAGTTAGTGATTCCTGTGTGACCACCAATGGCGAATTGTAAAGTGATTGCTGGCGAGCACCAGCCTGTGATGGTGAAGTAGTTTGGACCTGTCGGCCATGCGGGGTCTGCTACATTCCTGACATCCCAACGCCAATATGCGTAGCCTTGCGTGTAACTAACTGTTGTCCAAAGTTCAAAAGTGGCTGCCGTGTCACCAGGAGCACCAATTTCTGGCAGAGACTTGGAAATCTGAGTGTTGTAATAAGCGTGGAGACCAAAAGTTGCAGTGTAGCCCGTGCTGTCGCCATCGTCGTAACCTGACTGGAAGTGGGTGAATGAATAGGAAATTGGAGTGCCATAAGAGCCATCACAATCGTTTCGTGGGAAGGAGTCGCTTGGGCAAGTCCAAATTTGCTCGTTCTTCATGTAAGGCATGAGCATGTCCTCCGCGCCCAAAGCCCAGTTTGCTGTGGCTGGGTCTGGATAAATTTGCTGCCAAGGATAGTTCCAAACGCGAATTCGGTTCAGCCTCTCATCGTAGTCTTGTGAATACTGAGCTGCTGCCATAATGATGTTTCTGGTGTTGCTGAGACATTGGGTTTGCCTTGCCTTCTCGCGAGCCTGTGAGAACACCGGGAACAGAATCGCCGCGAGAATTGCGATAATGGCGATTACCACGAGAAGTTCAATCAGGGTGAAGCCTTCCCGAACGGCGATGGGTTGCTTTAAGGTTTTTGAGCGCTCAAACATTCTCAGCACCTCCTCGCCTTTTTCCTCTCAAACTTTTCAGAATGGCATCAAAGTGCGCCGTGTTAATCATAGCACCTACAACTGATAGACGCTACTGCTTAAAGAAAAAGGGAGCCGTCCAAACTGGAACGGCTCCCTTAACCTCGCTTCACTTCCACATTCGCCACAGTTCCGAATACGCAGGTGAATTGGGGTCAAGGGCAAGGTCGCGGCAAAGTGGCGTAGTAACCCTTTGGTCGGCAGGGGCGCAACGGACACCGTAAACCTTCTCCATCGGTAAAGCCTTTACATGACCGTCACAGAAGGTCACATTGACCATCTCAATGTGGCGAGGTTCAGGCGCTTGATGCCAAGCCGAAGGTTGAGTCCCAGTGAACCCTAAGGGCGGATAATGGTTGGCACCAAAGGGCGTCGTTGCGTGGTTCATGTAGATGCCATAGGAGTCATACAGCGGTCGGCTTAAAGTCCCTGTCGGAACTGCATCCATCCAACCGACATGGGTTGCAGGTTCTTCTATGATTGCCAACATGTTTCGGTTAGCAACAGGTGATGTGGGAACATACTCGGCTCCCGGCGTCGGCCAAGCCATTCCATAGCCAATGCGTCCCTCAATTTCAAGAAAGCGGCGGCGGTGACAAGCACTTGTTGATGTCAAGGGCTTTGTGTCAGGGCATTGGCTGTATTGGGTGTTTCGGGAGTAGGGTTGAAGGAGAGCCAAGTAACCGAGGGTGTAGAGAGCCAAACTGGATGAGCACTCTGGGATGACGAGGTAGCCTATGGACTGATAAGGCGGGAACCGTTCGTCGTAATCGTTAGCATACTGGGTCGCTGCTAAGCCAATTTGCCTCAAGTTTGACAAACAAGTTGCCTGTCGCGCTTTTGCCCGGGCTCGGCTGAAGACGGGAAACAGAATTGCTGCCAGGATCGCGATTATTGCGATCACCACCAGCAATTCAATTAGAGTGAAACCCCGACGAACATCACGACGGTGTAAAGTTAATGCGTTTTTGATGCGGCACAACATCTTCAGACACCTCCCTTTTAGTTTCCTGCGGGCGTTGCTGTGCTTGCCCGCACAATTAGTTCCGTCGCCAAATACTCCACAAGCGGCTCTTGACGACCTTCTAAAATTCCCATCAACTTGAAAACCCCTCTCCGACCGAGTTCAGCAAGAGGCTGGCGAACAGTGGTCAACGGTGGGTCAAGGTAACCCGCAGACGGAGGGTCATCAAAGCCAACCAGGGAAATATCTACAGGAACTTTCAAGCCAAGTTCCTTGACAATTTGAAGGGTTTCGGCAGCAAGATAATAGCCACCGGCGAAAATTGCGGTTGGGCGACGGCGCGATTTGAGGATTGAACGGATTTGCTGAGCGGCATCTTTAGTCAGCGATGCAGAGGCAGAACTTTCAATTAGCCAGTCTTCGGGCACATGAAGGTTATATCGCTTCACTCCCGCAATGAAACCTTCCCATCGGTCCCTTGCATTGGGAAGTCTACGGCTCCCTATCACGAAAGCGATTCGGCGATGACCGAGACTGTAAAGGAAGTCAACCACCTTCAATGCTGCCTTGAAGTTGTCTGTGTCAACGCAAGGTATTTCCACATCCCGCCACGATGCGCCGATGACCACGAAAGGCACACCTGCTTCCCACCACGAACGAAGCGTCGGCAATGCTTCTTCCATCGGGGCGAAAAACAGAAAAGCCCTTTGGGAAAGACCTTCCGGCGGCAACTGGCTCAACTGCTCAAAACCCATCTTCCAAAACTGAACGGAACAACCCAACTCAGCAAAAGCATATTGAGCGCCTTGAAGGATCGGACCGTAGTAGATGTTTTGCTCAGCAACTTCGGTAATGCCTGCGAGAGGGAAGACGAGGGTTAGAAGATGTCGTATGGAAGTGGCAGGATGGGAAGCAGTGTTGAGGACAAAAGTCCCACGACCGACCAATCTGGTAACGACACCTTCGCGCTCAAGTTCCTTGAGGGCTCGGTTGATTGTCATTTGGCTGACCTTAAGTCTCTTTGCCCATTCCCGTTCTGAAGGCAAAGGGTCGCCGGGCTTCAAGCCGTTCTCGCTGATGAACTGGCGTATGATTTGCTTGACCTGCTCAAATCTCGGCACATGGCTCGCCCAATTGACCCTCACTGTTTCAGCCCCCATTGCTTCGGTGTTATATAACACTGTGGCATTTGGCATTATAGCCCACGATTGTGAAAAACGCAAGACCCCGGCGGAGAGGGAACAGACAAAGGTTTGGCGAAGTGACGCAAAGGCGTTCCAGTGCTGCCGAAGAATTTTTGGCACTTGGTGACTGCATTGGAACTCAGCACCCTGTGCCTAATCTAGCTTACAGAAACGGAGTGATGTTGAGGTTCGCTTCCAGGCGGCATTAGGAGAAAGGCAGGGGTGGCGGAACACAATCAACGAAACTAAGGGGCAAGGCAAATGGCAGAATTTAGCATGTGCAAAGGGCGTCAACTTTTTCATCTTTCTGGGTGAGCGGCAATGGAACGGAGACGAGTTCTCTTTTGGCTTTTCGGTATTGCCCTTTGGGCACTGCTTCGCGGGCTGTTGCCTCTTTTGCCCGTTCCTTTGCCTTTGTTTCCGTTGGTTTGGTTCTTGGCTGTGGTTGTCGGCGTTGCATTGGTGGTCTGGTTGGCGTTTGAAGCAGGAAGAGTTTTTGAAGCGAAATGGGCTGTCATTTTGGGATTGATTGTGGCTGGAGCAAGGGTAGGGCTGGCATTTCTGCCCCTCCCGAAAAACCTCGCTGCACAGGTGGCGGTTGGTGCGATTGCTGACTCACTCGTTTCGGCAGCAGCTTTGCTTTTGGGTTCTTCAATCTCTGGTCTTATCCGTCACGCCAATCTGCTTCCACCCGTCGCGGTTGTTCTCACCGTCGTTGACATTTGGACCGTCTGGCTTGGTGGGTTCGTCGCTCGCATCCAGCAGAAAGCACAAGAGGGCGTTGTCATTGCTCAACGGGTAATTGAAGCAGCAACCGTTAAGATGCCGACAGTGGCAACCGCTCAATATGCTCATGTCGGCATCCCTGTCATCGGTATCGGCGACTTGTTTTTCGCAGCCTTCCTTTTCGCCTTGCTTTGGAAGTTCGGCTTGAACGCTCGCAGTGCTTTTGTCCTTTCGGTCGTTTTCGTCATCTTCGGGTTGATGCTCGCCCAACTTCCTTTCGTTCCTTTCGGCGTTCCCGGCTTGCCTTTCATCGCGCTGGCGATTTTGCTCCCAAACTTGAAGTCGTTCCAATACACGCCCGAAGAGAAAAAAGCGCTCTTGATCGGCGCAGTTTTCCTCGTCGGGCTCCTCGCACTCTTCAGCCTAATGGTCAGGCAGTTGTGACTGCGAGGGCAATCTGCTTACCCCTTGTCCCGTGTCCCTTGTCCCGTGCCCCATGTCCCATCTTCACAATGATACGCCCTCAACCGTCCAAATCTGGAACTCCCTATGCCCGTTCAACTCCGCTTTGCAAGGTTTCCCTGAGGCGACCTTAAGCAACTCTTCAAAGATGAGCCTTCCCACTTCCTCAATCGTCGCTCCGCCGTCAAGGATCAAGCCCGCATTTATGTCAAGGTCGTTCTTCATGCGTTCGTAGGTGGTCGTGTTGGAAGCGATTTTGATGACTGGGGCGATGGCGTTTCCGATGGTCGTGCCTCTCCCTGTAGTGAAGCCGACAATTTGTGCACCCGCTGCAACCAAACCAGGCGTTGACTCTTGGTCGTAGCCTGGACCTTGCATCAAGTAAAGCCCTTTGCCCGACGGCAAGTCAGCGTATCCGATGACGCTCTCAATCCTCGTTGTTCCCGCTTTAGCGATTGCCCCCAAAGACTTGATGGCGATGTTGACAAGCCCACCTTCAATGTTTCCCGGCGAAGGGTTTTCGTCTAAGTCGTGTCCGAACACCCCCACATACTTGCGGAACCACTCAACCGCTTCAAAAATTTGCCTTGCAACCTCTTCATCTTTTGCCCTCTCCGCGAGTAAGTGCTCGGCTCCGTAGATTTCTGGGATTTCGGTCATGATCACGGTGCCGCGACAGCGGATGAGCAAATCGGCTGCATAGCCGAGGGCTGGGTTTGCTGTTATGCCTGAGAAGGCGTCAGAGCCACCGCACTTGACGCCCAAAATCAGTTCGCTCGCTGGCACAGGTTCCCGTTGGAATTGGTTTGCAAACTCCAAAAATTCGCCCACTATGTCAAGCCCTTTCTTCACAGTCGCTTGAGTGCCACCACACTCTTGAACGCTCAAAGTCTTGACAGGCTTCCTTTCGCTCAGCGGCTCAATGTATTTGCTGAACGCTTCAAGGTTTGCCTTTTCGCAACCGAGTTCAATGACGATTGCTGCTGCGACATTTGGGTGCTCAATGTATCGTGCGAGCATCTTCAGCGTCATCTCAACGGGTGTTCCGAGAGGGCAGCCACAGCCTTTGTTGTGAGGCAAGGCGACGATGCCGGTTACATTCGGGAAATCTTCAGGAGACCAAAGGAACGCTTCCGCTTTTAAGGCAATTTGCAACGCTTCCGTTGAGGAGCACATGCTTGTCGGTGCGACGACGATGTAGTTGCGAGTTCCAAACTTCCCGTCGTTGCGCTTGTAACCTTGCCAAGTCGGAATTTGTTCGTCTGAGAAGTATTCTGGTGGTGCGTTTTTGGACGCTGGGATGACAGCACGCTGGGGCAACTCATCACTGATTCTTTCCCGCTTTATCAATTCGCCGACTTTAATCCCCAAAGATGTGGCGAAGGGTTGACCGTATTGCTTGATTGGCGTTTGTGGTGGCAAGTCAACGAGTGCAAACCTGTGCCCAGGTGCGACATTCTCACGAACTTCAATTTCCCGACCATGCCAAACCACAACGGTGCCAGCAACAATTTGAGTCTTTGCAACCGCCACATTATCGTCTGGGTGAACGACCAAAGCAACTCGCTCAAGGTCAACTTTCACCACCGTTCACCTCTTTCTCTCCCATGTTCGGTAGCCATTTTTGACGGGCTTCACGGAGTTATCCGTCCCACTCGCCCTAACGGGAAATAGCGGAAGACGACTTTGCCTTCAATCAAGTCAAGGGGGACGGGACCGAAATCTCGGCTATCGTTGCTGGAAGGTCGGTTATCGCCCATCACGAACACTGCGTCTTTCGGAATTTGCCACATCCCATATTCTTCCACGATGCCGTTGACATAAGGTTCGTCAAGGGGGACGCCGTTGATGTAAACCCTCCCAGCCCAGATGATGAGCGTTTCGCCGGGCAAACCTATGACCCGCTTGACGAGCCAATCCTTTTTCGTGATTGGGTCTCTGAAGAAAACAAGGTCGCCACGATTGGGAAGGTTGTCAGGTGTGAAACGGATTCGCCTGACGATGACCGCATCGCCTTTTTCCAGCGTCGGCTCCATTGACGAAGAACCTATCATCGTCGCAACGAACATGAACTTGAAAAGCAGCCAAACCTCAAACCCGAAGACGAGCAGCAGCACCAGAAAAACCCAAAACCAAACATCCCTAACGCCCCGCTTTTTGGTTAGCCAACTTTCTTGCGGGACAGGTTGCATTTCCTCGTTCATTTCGCTCACCGAGTGTAGACGAAGCAAACGCCGTCAAGCCCGAACGGGACGAAATGGTAACCCCAGACCCAACCTTGTTCGCCCTCAAAGTGCCAAGGACCTGTGAACAGGATTTCCTCGCCGCGATGGTGCGGGCCAAGCAAGTTCCTCAAACTGCCAACAAGTTTGACGCTCAACTTGTTCCGCTTCCTGACATGTTTCGTCACATCAAGCCGATGTGGCGACCAAACCAAAACACCGCATTCCTTGCCGTTCAGGTTGACTTCAGCAACGATGGCGTGGCAACCGTCAAGGACGAGCCAAACCTTGTCTGCGCCAACTTCCGACGGAGAAGGCAATTCAACCTCGGTGCTGAGTGAAATGCTGCCGGCAAAGAAGGGGAAACCTTGAGTTACCAAGTTACCGCTCTCAACTTCTCGGACAGGTGAACGGATGACAAATTCGGTCTCGCCAGTTTGCCAGACGCTGAAATCGCCGAGGATGTAGACAGCCTCAACTTCAAGCGGTGGCTTATAGTCGCACTCCAAAACCAATTCGTTCGTCCCCTCTTTGAGCATCCCTCGGATGTCAATCCGTTGGAACGCGAAGTTGAGCCAATGACCTTCCGGCTTTGAAGGGACGCGTTTGCCGTTCAAGCGGATGCGATATGCTTGTGGCTGCTCAATGACGAGCCAGAGAGGTGAGTCTGCTGGCGGAAGTTCCTCAACAACGAACTTGAACCGAACTTCAAGGTGACAAGGTTCAGCCTTGCGGATGAGCCTGTTGCAAAGCCATGTCGTTGGCTGCTTCTCAACCCATTCGCCACCGTCAATGCGGTAGTCGCAATAATCCAAAGTCAAGGCGTTGAGTTCGTGAGGTTCCACTCGCCATTTTGGACGCAGCGAAACAGCGTGGACGGTGTTCTTTTGAGTTGGTCGGGGCAGGTCTTGAGATGTGTCGCCCAAAATCGGTTCTTTCCGCTCATCCACAACGAGCAAGTATGATTGGGCGGAAGCGAAGGGAAGTTCGGCGACAAGTTTGTCTCCCTCTTTTTGAACGGGCAGTGGCTTAACCTCTCCCGTCTCAGCGTTCCAAAGTTGAACTTGACCTTTGACGGAAAATTCAACCTTAGCCGTGAACTCCTCGGCATTTCGTTCGGTGTTGACGATGTAAAACAACCTTCGCCCGCCACCCAAGTCCCTCTCTTGGCAGGCAATGTTGGTCGCTTCCTTGCCGTCGCGCAAAATAGAGATGCGCCGCTCAACTAACTTGCTCACAGCCCTGATCAACGCTTCAGGCTCGTTCCTGACAACCTTCGCCTTTCGCTTGAGGAATCGGGCAATTCGCTCGTCGGGCTCGCCGTTAATCCTTTCAGGCAACGGTTCAACTGCAATAATCTGTCCACCGTTTTCGGCAAATTGCTCCAGCAACTCTAAGGTGCTGTCAAACCAAGTTATGCTGGGTGGGACGATGACGACCTTGTAGGAGCACAAACCGACGCGCAGTTCGCTACCTTCAACTTTCCCGTGCCTCTTCAAAATGAACTCGTCACCGAAGTCAAAGTCGTAATGGTGTCCGATGAGTGTCCTGACCAGGGTGAGAAGTTGCTGGTTGAGGTTTTCGCAAGGGGAACGGTCTTCAGGGTGGTAAACGCACCAAGCGCTGCTGATCGGGTGCAAGACGAGAATGTCAGTGACGGGACGACCTTGCCGAAGCATAAAGTTTGTTCGGGCAAAGAGGTTGTTGACGAGGTGCCAATATCGCCAATAAGGTTGGTGGTCAAGGAAGGATGGCGGGAAATCGCGTTTCCTTGCGCCTCGCAGACTGTAAAGGCACAAGTGCTGGCAGACATAGTCAACTCCCAAGACAAATTGCCACTCAGCCATCCACCTTTGGTCTTCCATGCTGGCGTTCCAGCCGCTCGTCCCAAACATCTCGCTCAAAACCCGCCGCCCAAATTGCCTCGCTACTGACGAACACTGTTTCATTGTCAAGGGCGTTAGGAGGTTGCGACCGAGTTGGTCAATTCCGGGAAATTGCATGAACTCGTAATGGGGCATCGCTGCCCCAATCCAAGCGATTTGCGACCAAAGGGTGTCCTCTGCCATCAAGTGACCTGTGAGTTGGAGACCGTTCGTTTCGCACCACTCGTAAACGCGCTTGGTGAAGTTCTCAACGAAAAGTTCCGTCATCGTGCGCAGGTAATCGTGCCTGACCTTCTTCCAATCGCGACCGTTTAGGTTGACCTCGTAAAACAGGCTTGGCAAGTGTGGCGTCAAATCGTAACCTCTTCGGTTGAAAAACTCGCGGGGAAACTCTTCCGTCCAGCCATAGGCTTGCCTGTTACAACTCGGTTCGTCGGTGAAAATTCCCGGGATGGTTTTGCCGAACTCGTCTGCGAACCGCTCACGATAAGCGTCGTGGGTAACACGGATGAAGGCTTCAACGGCTTTGGGGTTCATGACATCAATGTAGCCGTTGCGCTCAACGAAGAACTCAACGATGACTTTGCCTCGGTGTTCGCTCATGTTCAAAGCCTTTCCCGTCACTTCCTTCCATTCAAGCCACTGTCGCCCTTTGCGAGTGACGACATAGACGGCGAGGCTGCAGTCATGTGGGATAAATTCCCGCATGTTCCAGTCAACAGGGATTTCGCGGGCACGGAGCAACTTTCGGTTGTATTCACCGCCACGACCGGAGACGAGCCCACCAGCAAACCCGCTCGGCCATTTGTCCTCGTCGTAAAGCCATGCCAACATGCCCAATTTCTTCGCCTCGTCAACGCAGGTTGCTACTGCTTGCATCCACTCCTCGCTCATGTAAGGGGTGTCAAGACCGATGCGTGCGTGCATGAAGAAGCCGCCGAGCCCTTGTTGGTGGAACTCGCGAATTTGACGGCGCAATTCTTCAGGCTCAAGTTTGTCGTTCCACGACCAGAAAGGCGCTCCCCTGAACCACGCCCCTTTGCCAATCTCTCCTACCTCACGAAACGCCCTGACCAATTCGTCCGCCATCTTTCCTCACCTCGTCCTTAAATTGTGGCGCAAATTTCACATCACCAAATTGCCCTTTCCAACCTGCAGGTTTTCGTGGCAAATTCAATCGGTGAAGAGGTGAACGGAAATGGTGCGGACTCTGCCAAAGTTTTGCGAAGGCTTCGTCGTTCCGAGAAAAGACTTTGAGCCCGTTTACTTGGAAACATACCGAAGCGGTCGCATCTGGGAGAAAGTTGAGCGAGCCAAAGAAATGCTCAAAGAATGCTGCGTTTGCCCGCGCAAATGCCACGCCAACCGTTGGGAAGGTGAGTTGGGAACTTGCGCCGTCGGTCGTTACGCCGAAATCAGCAGTTACGGTCCGCACTTGGGCGAAGAGGATTGCTTGAGGGGATGGCGAGGAAGTGGGACAATTTTCTTCTCCCGATGCAACTTGCTTTGCGTCTTCTGCCAAAACTTCAGCATAAGCCATACAGCCGTTGAACGGGAAAAAGTGACACCAGAGAAACTCGCCAGCATCATGCTCTACCTTCAAAACATCGGTTGCCACAACATCAACTTCGTCACCCCTTCCCATGTCGTCCCGCAAATCGTTGAAGCGTTGCCCATTGCGATTGAGAAGGGATTGCGAATCCCGCTCGTTTACAACACGAGCGCTTACGACAGCCTTGAGGCTTTAGAGTTGATGGACGGTCTCGTTGACATTTACATGCCCGATTTCAAGTTCTGGGACGAGGAAAAATCAAAGCGATACTTGCGCGTCCCAGATTACCCGGAAGTTGCCCGCCAAGCCATAAAAGAGATGCATCGGCAAGTCGGCTACCTGACTTTTGACGAGAACGGCTTGGCACTCAGGGGCGTCCTAATTCGCCACCTTGTGATGCCGGGCTGCTTGGACGACACCCGCGAAATCTTGCGATGGATCGCAACTGAGTTAGGCACCGACACTTATGTCAACATCATGGAGCAATACTACCCCGCTGGCTTAGTGAACCGTGACCGCTACTCTGAAATCAACCGACGCATCACCGAAAACGAATACCAACAAGCGCTGGCTTTTGCTCGCGAATTTGGTTTGTGGCGCTTGGATTACCGTTGGAGGCGAGTGACGATTTGGTGGTAGCAATTTGAAGACTGGACGGAGGTGCTGAGATGGTTAAGGTGGGGCGATTTTTGCGATTAGCGTTTTTGATCTGCCTTCTTTCCTTTGTCGCATCCGCTCAGGATTGGCAAGTTGTTGACAGCCAAACTATCGCGCCGGGGGTTTTCTACCAAGCACTCAAGCGGGTCAATCCACCGACATGGGTTGGAGTGGTCAGAATTCCTTTGCCACTTCCGAAGGAATTGGTGTTAACGCCTGTTTTGGGTGGCAATAACGGCTTCGGTCGTCAACCCCTTTCCCAAATTGCCAACTTTGTCCAGCAAAGCAGGGGCTATGTGACCGCCGGGATTAACGGCGATTATTTCAGCATGACTTTTTCGCCTTATTCGGGAGACCCGTTGGGACTTCACATCCAAAACGGCGAATTGGTGAGTTTGCCTTGGGTCAACCGCTCAGCCTTAGTCGGCTTAATTGACGGTCGCGTCCTCATCGCCCGTTTCAGGTTCTCAGCCAACCTGAAGTTGCCTGACGGAAGCGAGATGCCTTTGGACGGTTTGAACCAGCCCCCTCCTCGCGAAGGCTTTTGCCTGTTCACGCCTGCCTTTGGCAAAACAACACAAACGCCTGTGGGGACGACAGAAATCATCGCGAGCGCGAATTTGCCCCTCCGTCCCAATGTCCCTTTGACCCTGACCGTTCGGCAGGTGAGTGAATCGGGCAATAGTCCTATCCCTCAGGATGGCGTCGTTCTGGTGGCTACAGGGAAAGCGGCATCAGTAGCAAAGTCGCTTCAACCTAACGACCCTTTGGAAGTCCTAATAAACTTGACCCCTTTGGACGCAAGTTTTGACCCGCAAACTATTTCGTGGGCAATCGGTGGTGGTCCGAGAATTTTGAGGGAGGGGCAAATCTCCATTGAGTGTGAGCAAGAGGGATTTTCCCTCTCCTTTCGCCAAACGAAGCACCCGCGAACGGCAGTCGGGTTGAAAGACGATGCATTGCTTTGGGTGGTCGTTGACGGGAGACAACCCGGTTACAGCGAAGGGATGACCTTGGATGAACTGGCGGAGTTTTTGCTCAATGCTGGTTGCAAAGACGCCTTGAACTTGGACGGCGGCGGTTCTTCAACGCTGTTTGTTCGCGGCAGGGTTATGAACCAACCTTCTGACGGTAGGGAGCGACCGATTGCGAATGCACTCTTGCTCCTTAACCTGTTCCCACCCCAACCTATCGTGAGGTTAGCAGTTTTGTCACCAGATGCTCACTGGCTTTCTGGCACCCCAATTCCACTCCAAGTTGTCGGTGAAGACGCCGTGTATCGCCTCCTTTCACTAAGCCCTGACGAACTCAACTTGACAATTACTCCAGAGATTGAAGGTTGGCGCTGGGACGGTCAGACCTTGTGGTTGCCACCGGTTGAGGGAGAAGAACCGATCCAAGTGACCGTTACGGTGACGCCCAAAAACGGAAACGCTACTCCAGCCACTTTGACCCTTTGCGTCCACCCGAAACCATCAATCCTTGTCCTTCGTCCAGACAGTATCACCGTTCCTCCCGGCACCTCGGTTCGGTTGCAACTTAGCGCTTTAGGCAGGGAGAAAGATAACAGGCTTTCGCCCCTAAGGTTTGACCCAAACGAGGTTCAATGGCAAGTTGAAGGTGAGGTTGGCAAGGTCGTCAACGGGACATTTGTCGCAGCCCAAACCTCGGAGGTCAAGCAAGGCATTTTGACCGCGAACCTTAGGGGCGTAACTGCAACTGCTTCCGTTTGTGTCGGGATAGTTCAATGGCTGACTTTGCACGAGTTTGATGACATGAGCGGCTTGCAATTGGTCGGCTACCCGGAAACGGTGAAGGTTGAGGGGCAAATTGTTACGACCGAGAAGCGAAGCGGAACTGGGGCACTGTTGCTCCGCTACGATTTCTCAAAGGGCGGAAAAACGAGGACTGCATCTATCGTCTTGAACAAACCTCTACCGCTCGGTGCGTGTCGGTTGGGAATTGATGTTTACGGCGATGGAAGTGGGTGCTGGCTTCGCGTTAGGTTGCGCGATGCTACTGGCAAACTCATCTTCATGGACCTTGCCGACTCGGTCAGTTGGAAAAACGAGTGGAGGCGCCTTGAAATTAACTTGCCAACAGGTTTGCCCGAACCCTTGACTTTGGAGTCAATTTACCTCGCTGTCATCCGAGACGAGCAAAGATGCATCGGGGGAGTGCTGTTTGATAACTTGCAAGTTAACACTGTTGGCACTGGTCAGTGATCATGGCATTGACTTTGGCTTTTCAACTTCGGGCTGATGAGGTCAAGCGTTCCAGCAGTTGTTCTAACGAGTTGGGAGGGACATCAATGCGAACTGTCCTCAGGTAGCCTTGACCGTCGCGTGTGCGTTGAGAAAGCAGCATAGCCCTTTGGGTGAGCAAGCGAGCGACTCGAGCCAGTAGGACATTGTGAGGTATGCCAATCCTTTGTCGCATCGTTTGAGCGTTCTTCAAAATCCTAAGTGCCAATTCCTTAGCCCGTCCGTCGACATTTGGCTCGTGAGGTATGCCCGACATGACTTCCCTTTCAACTGCATCCTGAACTGCCTGCAAAGCAGAGATGGCTTCAGCATCCGTCAAGTCTGGATGTTCGGCGGCGAAAGTGGAAATTGCCTCCTCTAAAGCGAAGGCTGTCAGCCTTTGTTCTATCTCGGCTCGTTCAGAACTCTTTTGAGCCCATTCTGCTTCCCTTTGAGCCATCTCCAAGGCTTTTGCCTGCCTGAGGTAAGGGCAGGATGACGGGCAGTTAAGTTTCTTCAAGCGATGAGTTCCACAGCAAGTGGGACAGATGAGGTTGTAAACGGCTGGACAGAACCTTTTGCCTTTTCTCTGGCGACACAGGACACAGACGACCAAACGAAATTCCCCCTTTCCGAAAACCGTGATTTCCGCACGGGGCAGTAAGAGCCATCAAAGTTTAACTGCTTTCTGCGCCCTTTTGCTTCCTCGCTCGCATCGCCCTTTCAATTTCCAGTCCAATGACAATTGCGGATGTGTTGAGCATTCCAGCCATCCTCTGGCACAACCTTTCCAATTCTCTCGTCACCTCGTCTTGACTTTGCTGGTGGGATGCGGTGAACTCTTCAACGAACTCAGCGATTTTTTCAGCCCAATCCAAAAGGAACCTCGCTTTAACGAAATCGTATTGGCGGTGGGGGAGGTGAGCATGGGCATGAGCGATTTGGTTTGAGAGCCACACCCAGTCGCGATGCTCACGCGCTTGCTTAACAACTGTCTCTGTGGTTTGGGCTGAGAGTCTCTTCACATACTCCAACCGCGATTTGTATCGTTTCCAGTCGTCTTCGGTTGTCCCTGGGATGACCAAGACGCTCATTTCCTTGCCCGTCAATTCTTTCAAGATTTCGCGAATCAATGCCGTCATGGTTTGGGTTTCAAGGTAACTTCTGAGCGGTTCGTTTTCCTCAGACAAACCGAGCACCAAGGTTGTTTCCTCCACGGTGATTGGCACCGCTGCTTCCACGCTTCTCCACGCCTCGGGAGAAAACTGCATTCGTTTGCGGATGAGTGGTTTCATTTGTTGCCAAAGTTCGGCAGCCGACTGCATAATCATCACCCCTTTTGAAGGGCGTTTGCTGCCGAAGTTCAAATCAAGTTCCCCAACGCCATTTGGTCTCTGCGTTGACAGTTGCTTTCACTTCACCCTCGCAGAACCAGCGCCCTTCTTCCGTCACCAAAACGGTCACGAACTCTTTGCTGCCTTCGTGATTCCCGTTCAACCTCACCAAACGGTTTCCGTGAACTGCAAACATCGGTTCTTCAGGCGGGAGCAATGCTTTTAGCGAACAAATAAACTCAGCACCAACGAAAGAGGGTTGGGTGACCCCACGAGGTCGCAAGGAGATGGAAAAGTGTTCCGGAGGGAAGGATGGGTTGACGACGACATGGACCGGACGCCCAACTTGTCTCTCGAGCAATTCCATGCTCCCTTCCTCAAGGACCAGCCAACTGGCAACCTCGGGGTTGGCGCTGACAACAATTTCACCCTCCTCTTTCGGGGAAAGGGTTGCGGCGAAAGAGCGGATTTTTCTGCGAAGTTCGATGCTCAAAGTCAAAGGCGTTTTTACCCTCCCCTTGCCTTGACAATGTGGACAGGGCTTAGTCATGACCCGCCACAGGCTTTCGCCTCGCCTGTGCCTCGTAATTTCCACCAATCCCAGAGGGGTCAGGTCAACGATTTTCGTCGGCGTTCTGTCCCGGCGGACATATTGCTCAAAGAGGCTCATAAGTTTGTTGCGGTCACGGGAACGGAGGACATCAATCAAATCAACGAGGATGATTCCGCTCAAGTCCCTCAACCTCATCTGCCTCGCAACTTCCTCAATTGCCTCTTGGTTCGTTTGCAGGATGGTTTGGGAAGCATTTTTGGCACCCGTGAAGCGTCCAGTGTTGACATCAATAATCGTCGCTGCTTCGGTCTCCTCAATGACCAAGTAGCCTCCACTCGGCAGCGGGGTCACTGTCTCGAAGAGGGAACGGAGTTGGGGCTCGACATTGAAGTGCTCAAAGAGAGGGGAACGCCCTTCGTAAACTTCTATCCTATCGGCTAACTCCGGTCTCAACTCCTTGGCAAGGTTTCGGAGTTGCTCCGCTTCTTCAATTCCGTCAACTATGATGCGCTTGGTGTCAGGCGGAGCAATGTCCCACAGCAAGTCGGCGAATATAGAAGGTCTGCTGAAAAGCAAAGAAGGGGCAGGGGCGTTTACAAATTCCTTGACTATCCTTTGCCATCTCCGATACAGCTGCTCGACTTCAAGGGCTATTGCTTCTGGTGTTGCGTTTACAGCGTGGTAGCGGATTATGAGACCGCAATCCAAAGGGCGCAATTGCTCCCCGAGCCGGCGCATCCTTTCACGAGTTCTCTCGTCGGTGATTTTCACTGAGACCCCTACATGGTCTGAGCCTTGACAGAGCAAAACACAATAATGCCCCCTCAGACCTATTCGGGTTGTCAATCTAACGCCCTTCCTTGGACCACCATATCGCGTGACCTGAACGAGGATTTCGTCCCCTTCTTTAACTGCCTCGCTTATGCTTTTGAACTGTTCCTTGCTTCCGCTTCCAGAAACCCCAACTCCGCCAGGAACGATGTCAGCCACATACAGGAAACCGTTCCTTTCCAGACCGACATCCACAAAGGCGGCGTCAATTCCTGGGACAACGGACTTGACAATCCCTTTGTAGACATTTTCAACAATCCTTGGTTCGCGCTCAATCTCCAAGTCAACGACTTTTCCGTTTTCCAGCACGGCTACTCGAGTTTCCATAGGGTCACACTCAACCAAGACCAAAACCTGGCGGTTGTTTGTCATCCCCAACCCTCCTTTGAACCCTCAAGGTTGCCATCAAGCGCTGCCAAGATTATGCCATCGCCGGTGTGGAAAGGGCATGTCAATTTGAAACAGGGTGTGTTAAACTTTGGCAACGCAACCTAACCCCAATTTTGGACATTTGACGGGTTAGACCATGTTCGCAAGCACAGTAAGGAGGGACCCACCTTGCCGATTGTCACGATGAGGGAACTTTTGGAGGCAGGTGTCCATTTCGGTCACTTGACGAGAAGATGGAACCCGAAGATGGCGAAGTTCATCTTCGGGAAGAGGCAGGACATTTACATCATCGACTTGCACAAAACCCTTGCTCAGTTGGAACAAGCCTATGCTTTCGTTCGGGACACGGTGGCTGCTGGTGGGACGGTGCTTTTCGTCGGGACGAAAAGGCAAGCACAAGAGCCCATCGAGGAAGCGGCGAAAAGTTGCGGCATGTTCTATGTCACGACCCGTTGGCTGCCTGGAACTTTGACCAATTTCAAAACCATCCGCAGCAGGGTTGACTACCTGAACGAATTGAGAGAGATGGAACGGAACGGGACGATGGACCTGTTGCCGAAGAAAGAAAGTGTTCGGCTCCGCAAACAACTGGCGAAGTTGGAACAATTACTTGCGGGGATTGAGAGAATGGAGGAATTGCCGAGCATCCTCTATGTCGTCGATATTCGCCGAGAGGAGATTGCCGTCCGGGAAGCGAAGAAACTTGGTATCCCTGTTGTCGCAATCGTTGACACAAACTGTGACCCAGACTTGGTTGACTACCCGATCCCGGGCAATGACGATGCAATTAGGTCTATCAGGCTCATCACCGGCAAAATCGCTGAAGCAGTAAAAGAGGGATTAGCCTTGAGGGAGGCTCGAGAGAAGGAGCGAATGGAGGCTGCGATGGTCGTTGAGAAGGCAGAGGAAGGCGAAGCAGTCACCGTTGCTACTGCAGAAGTAACTTCCGAACCGAGTGTGGTGGTGGCTGCCACAAGCGAGGAAGAGGAGGAAGAAGAAATCACTGACCGAGAGGAACTTGAGCGGCTCTACGAGACTTACTTGCAACCGCCCGAGGAAAAAATCTGATTGGGCGTTGCGGGTTGGCGTTCTCTGGTCAAAAACAACTTGCAACTGAGGAAGGAGGGAATCTCAAGTGGCGCAACCTGTGAAAGTCTCAGTTGAAGACATCAAACGGTTGAGGGAAGAGACCGGCGCTGGTGTCATGGATTGCAAACGGGCGCTTGAGCAAGCAGGTGGTGACTTTGAGAAAGCCAAAGAGTTTTTGAGGGCTGCTGGGCTTTTGAAGGCAGAGAAAAAGTCTGGAAGAGTGGCAAGGGAGGGCGTAATCGCCTGCTATATCCACCATGGCAACCGCTTGGGCGCGATGGTGGAACTAAATTGCGAAAGCGACTTCGTTGCCCGAACCCCTGAGTTCCAACAATTGGCGCAGGAAATCGCTATGCAAGTTGCGGGGATGAACCCACAATATATCTCCCGAGAAGATGTCCCCGAAGAGGTCATCGCTGAGCAAAAGCGGATCTTCTACGAGAAAGCTCTCGCCGACGGCAACTCTCCGGAAGACGCTGAGCGCATCGCTGAGGAGCGGCTCGCCAAATTCTTCGAGGAAGTTTGCTTGCTGGAGCAAGCATGCATAAAAGATGACAGCAAAACGGTGGGCGAACTTCTGAAGGAAAAAATTGCCTTGTTCGGCGAAAATATCGTCGTCCGCAGGTTCGTGAGGTTTGTCGTCGGGGAAGATTGAGCGCACGAAAAATCTTGACTTGATTGTGGGTTCGTCGTTCAATGATTGCGAGGCGATACCGGCATGGGGAGGAAACCCCGCTGGAAAAGGGTTTTGCTGAAAATGAGCGGTGAAGTCCTCGGTGGCGAAAGTGGAGTCGGATTGGATGACGAAGTAGTCAACCGAATTGCTAGCGAAATCAAGCAAGTGCATGATCTGGGAGTAGACATCGGCATCGTCGTTGGAGGCGGAAATTTCTTTCGCGGCGCAGAAGTCGCCAAGGAACGAGGTATGGATAGAGTGACAGCAGACTACATGGGCATGTTAGCCACGATCATGAACGCTCTCGCACTTCAACAGGCAATTGAGCGCTTGGGTGCTGAGACGAGGGTGATGAGTGCTTTCGAGGTCAGGGCTGTTTGTGAGCCTTTCATTCACCGAAGAGCGTTAAGGCACTTGGAGAAAGGGCGAATCTTAATTTTCGCTGCAGGAACGGGGCATCCCTTCTTCTCCACTGACACCGCTGCAGTTTTAAGGGCAGCACAAATTGGCGCTGAGGTGATTTTGAAGGGAACAGATGTTGATGGAGTTTACGATAGCGATCCACACATCAATGTCAATGCCCATCGGTTTGACCACATAACTTTCGCCAAAGCAATTGAGTTGGGCTTGAGGGTGATGGACACAACTGCCTTCTCCCTCAGTTGGGAACGGAACATCCCGATAGTGGTGTTCAACATAACCGTCCCTGGAAACTTGCTGAAGGTTGTCTTGGGAGAACCAATAGGGACACTTGTGTCGGCAGGTGGTGAAGAGGGGCATGGTCGTTGAAAACTTCATTGACAAGGTAATTTTAGGTGATTGCTTGGATGTGCTTCGGCAACTTCCCGACAATTGCGTTGATATGGCTTTCGCTGACCCGCCATTCAATTTGGGCAAGCAGTATGACTCCTATCACGACCGCAAGCAGTTGGATGAGTATTTGAATTGGTGCAGGGCATGGTTGTATGAGATGGTTCGGGTGACGAAACCTACGGGCTCTATTTTCGTGCACAACATTCCAAAGTGGCTCACTTATTTTGCAGCCTTTCTCAACGAAATCGCTTATTTCAGGCATTGGATTGCTTGGGACGCACCGGGGCAGCCTTTGGGCAAAACCCTTTATCCTCGCCACTATGGCATACTTTACTACACGAAGTCACCGAAAGGGTTCAAGTTCTATGACTTGCGCCACCCGCACCCAAGATGCCGTGTCTGCCAAGCACCCTTGAGAGACTATGGAGGCAAGAAGCCTTTAATGCACCCTTTCGGTCCATTGGTTTCCGATGTTTGGACAGACATCCACCGCATCCGACATAAAGTTCGCCGTGACGAACATCCATGCCAACTGCCAGAACATCTTTTGGAGAGGTTGATTTTGATGTGCACAGATGAAGGCGACATCGTTTTAGACCCGTTCGTTGGGACAGGAACGACAGCAGTAGCAGCGAAGAAATTGGGAAGGCATTTCATCGCTATTGACATTGACCCCAAGTATGTTGAGATGACGCAACGAAAATTGGAAAGGGTTTACCCAACAAAAATCGGAGATTGTTATGTGAGCATCTTTCTGGGCAAAGTTGTGACAATAAGAGACAAGGACTGGGAAAAATTGCGCCCTTATTTCCGCATCCCAGAAGACTTACAACAACAAGAAACTGCCTTTCGAGAGGATAAACTTTCCGAAATGCCAAGGCTGCCGTTTGAGGAAGAAGAGGTGCATGTTGAATGGTAGACCCCTCCCAAGAGCAGAAAGTAAGAACAGTGATAGAGCACAATACCTTTTTCTTCAAGCCCGTTCGTGAGGTGGAGGAAGCCGACGAGAAAAATGTTGCTGTATTAGTGGACAGTCTTCTCTCACTAAGACAGAAGGTTGCTTTGTATGGCTGTAGAGAGGATGTTTTTGTAGAGCACTTGCAGAGTAACCCAAGTGGCTTAGACAGTCTCTTGGCAATTACAGGTTTTTCTGCCGAAAGTCTGAAAAGGCTCCTAACCTTTGCAAAGATGGTGGATGATTCAACTTTAAACGCCCTCCTTTGCAGAGATTTGTGGAAAGACGCCGAACCTCATCGTGAGTGGTCCTTTGATGAAATAAGGGCATTGCTGAAGAGAAATAAGGCATTTGCTGAGGGTATCGTTAGGTTATTTTTCAGAGGCAAGCAAGTACCTATTTTGCAAAAATTTTTGCCCTTGTTTGAATTCAATAAACTTGGTGTCCACAAATTGCAATTTTCCGAAGAGGCTTTGATTGACACAGTTGCTCGCTATCGCTTAAAGGGCACTTTGAAAGCCTCTAAGGGTAGCAATCCTGAAAGAGTTATTGAACAGTGTCTTCAAGCTCAAGGGTTAAAATTTGAAAGAGGTAAACTTCCTAAGGTGCGGAGAACTTTGGATTTTATCATTCCGAACAAGAAATCTCCCAAACTCGTCATAGAGTGCTCCTATGTAGTGACGACAAGTTCTGGTATGGGTGATAAAGCAAAGACCGAACAGGAGGTCAGAGAAGATTTGCAAAGACACTACAAAGATGTGCTCTTCTGGGGCTTCGTTGACGGCATCGGTTGGTTCGTTCGGAGAAAGGATTTAGAAAGGATCGTCAGTGCATTTGACGATGTTTTCACTTTTGCCGATGAAGAGATTCAACGGTTTCGCCAAAGGCTTTGCGATGTCTTCAAATAGTTTCAAGCGAGGTGATGGGATATGTTTGCGGAGCCGATCAAGAAAGTCCTATCGGACGCTGAAGAGCGGATGAAGAAAAGCGTTCAAGTGACCTCTCAGGAGTTGACATCGCTCAGAACGGGGCGGGCATCACCGGCAATCTTTGATGGCATCAAGGTTGAGTATTACGGTTCGCCTTACGAAGTCCGCGAGTTAGCCACCATTACCGTCCCCGACGCACGGACAATCATCATCGACCCTTGGGACAAGCAAATGCTTGAGCCGATTCGGAAGGCAATCATGAACTCCCCCCTCAGTCTGAACCCGGTGAACGATGGGAAGGTGCTTCGCATTACCCTGCCTCCTCTGACCGAGGAGAGGCGAAGGGAGTTGCTCAAATTGGTCAATCAGAGAGCTGAGCACGGTAAAATCGCCATCAGGAACATCCGGAAAGACGCGCAAGAGGAATTGAGGAAATTGGACAAGCAACCGGGAATCTCGGAAGACATGCTCCGCCGCGCTCGTGAGGAACTTGACAAGTTGACGGAGAAGTATGTCCAAGAAATCGAGAAACTTCGGAAAGCGAAGGAGAAGGAGGTCCTTGAAGAGTGAGTTCCAAAGCCATCTGCGTCGTTGGGCTGAGGAAGGAGGATGCGGTCAAAATTTTGGAAGAGAAAGGTTTGCAGGTGCATGTGAAGACGACTCAGCCGCCCCGTCCACGCGTGAGAAGGGAGCCTGTTTCGTGGAGGGTCATCGTTCAAAGGGAGATAGAAGGAGGCTTCGAACTGATAGTGACACCAGAGTGGATTGACTGGTTGCCGTCAGGTGCGTCAGAAAAATTTGAACCCGCTTCGTCGGAGGCGAAAGAATTTGGTGAGCAGGCAAGAACTGGAGGCTTTGAGCGAGGAAGAACTGAAAGCGATGCTGGATAAAGACCGGATGCCCAAGCATGTAGCCATAATCATGGACGGAAACCGAAGGTGGGCGAAACAGAGGGGACTCCCCATTTTGCAAGGGCATCGTGCAGGTTCACGGGCTACCCGACAAGTCGTTGAAGCATGCGTTGAGTTGGGCATACCGATTTTGACCCTTTACGCTTTCTCAACGGAAAATTGGCGCCGTCCCCCTTTGGAAGTTCAAGCCCTTTTGCATCTCATTGAAGTGACCTTGAAAAGGGAACGGGACGAACTAAATGCCAACGGTGTAAGGGTTCGTCACATCGGCTCAACAGAAGGTTTGCCTGAATCGCTTGTGAGGACTTTGAAGGAAACCGAGGAGATGACCCGAGACAATTCAACTTTGCTGCTGAACATCGCCATCAACTACGGTGGGCGGAACGAACTTGTCAGGGCAGTCCACTCCATCGCCCAAAAAATCAAAAGTGGACTACTGAAGCCGGAGGATATTGATGAGAGCATCATTAGCGCCCATCTGGACACCAATGGCTTACCCGACCCGGACTTGTTGATTCGGACAGGAAACGAGTGGAGGATAAGCAACTTTCTTCTCTGGCAGATTGCCTACACCGAGTTGTATGTGACTCCAACCCTTTGGCCAGACTTCAACAAAAGGGAATTTTTGCTCGCTCTCATCGACTTTCAGAGAAGGGAACGCCGTTTCGGGGGGATTTCACATGTCACAGCGAGATAAAGGTTTGACCGAACTGATTTTTCTGGCAGGTTTGCTCCTCCTTCCTTTAGACAGTCTCCTTTGGGGAGCGGGTTTGCCGCCACTGATTATTGCAAGCGCACTTGTTTACGGCATCGCTTGGGAATTGCCGAGACTCGTGTTCAAGCGTGGAAATGCAGTAGATCAGTTATCAGCCTCTTGGGCTTTGACCTTAGTGCTCTCTTGTTTCTACTTGGGAAAAAGTGACCGAACAATCGCTCTGCTCATAGAACGACAAGGTCAGTCTTATGCCTTTACCTCGCCCCTTTGGCTCATCAGTGACGGCATACTCTTAGCGCTGACAATATCCTCCATGATGGTTCTGTTGGCTTTAACCACTTTCACGCTCCACTTGTTTCAGCCTTCTGGAAAAGAAGCAAACATGACCTTGTCAAGGTGGATAACCCACTCTCTGTCCCATCTCCTCGTAGCCTTCTTCATTGGCACAGTGGTTGGTCTGGGTGGGGGAGCATGGGCAGTGATGGTTGCTAACAAAGGATTAAGTTTTGGTTTAGTCACTTGGCTGACCATGTGGGCGACAGCGAAAGGAAGCATCGTTGCGCGAAATTTGCCCGCAGGTCGTTGGGGGATTGCCCTTGCTGTCGCCTTGGTTTTGGCTGGATTGGCTGGGGGCTTGACTCGTTCCCCTATAACGGCAGCATTGGCAGGACTCTTGGGCTTGACTGTTGTCATTGCCCATTTCGTCGTCCTATCCTTTCTCTCCCTTTTGAGGTCAGGTGACGAAGTAAAAGGTGAACAGGCGTTAGAGTTGGTAGACCAAAGACCTAAAGACGCTCCTTTCCATGTCCCTTGGGTCGGCTTTTACACGATCAGGTTTACAGGTCTCGTGGTGGCATTTTTTGTAGTGGGGGCAGGGTGGCTTTGGGGTCTCCGGTAGAAGTAACTGCAGTCTCGACGCTCAAACTTATGGTTCTCAACCGAATTGGGAGGCGATTAAACCATGTTCGGCGAAAAGATACTGTTCATGCTGTCGGCTCTAATTGGATTAGGCATCTTGATCTTGGTCCACGAGTGGGGACACTTCTGGGTTGCCCGGAAACTCAAGTTCAATGTCCAAGAATTCTCCGTTGGCTTCGGACCGAAACTTTTGGGTTGGCAAGGGAGAGACGGGATTACTTACCACCTTCGCCTCCTTGCCTTCTTTGGCGGATTCGTTCGCATCAAGGAGATAGAAGATGACTTGCTCCAGCAACCCGAAAGCCCTCACGCCCGCCCTGCGGGGGAAATCTTCCGGCGCATTGCAGTCATCTCTGCTGGTCCAGCAGCGAACTTTTTGGTGGCAGTAATCCTGATCTTCGTTTACAGTGCGTGGTGGGCAGGCTTCCGAACTACGACAGAAATCGCTTCGGTGAGTGAAGGGAGTCCGGCAGAAAAATCTGGATTGAGACCGGGTGACCAGATTGTGGGTTTCGCGCATCTAAGGCAACACCTTCCTTATTCGCCAGTTTTCGCCCGTGAACTTCGTTGCTACATAGCCAACAACCCTGGGAAGCCCATTCGGTTGCTTGTCCGACGCGATTTTTACGAGTTTCCCGTCATTGTCGTGCCGAACCGAAAGGAAGGCTTCCGCATAGTTCACACGCCTCACCCTGAGGCTCGAGGAATTCAAAGGTGGCTTCAAAGGGTTTTCGGGCGGTTGGAGAAAGAGGAATTTGGACTTATCGGTATCGCTTTCAAAACCGAGCCCATCCCCGCAATGCCTTGGCATGCCCGCTTGAAAGAAGCGCTTCCACTGACATGGGACAACCTCGTCGAGATGTGGAAGCAAGTGACATTGCCTTTCACCCAACCTATCCTGCTGCGCGAAGTCTCAGGACCAATCCGCATCGTTTACGAAGTTGTAGCGCATCGGTGGCTGGGCATAATGGAGCAAATCAGGGTTTTCGCACTCATCAGTTTCGCTCTTGCTTTCATCAACCTCTTTCCATTCCCGGTTTTGGATGGCGGGAGAATTTTGTTCCTGTTCATTGAATTCGTGAGTCGGCGTCGGATCTACAACTTGGAAGTCAAAGCGAACTATGTTGGGTTGGCTCTCTTAGTGGCTTTGCTGCTTTTCGTGACCCTCAAAGACTTGCATTTCGTTCTGGTCCGCGGGCAACAATGAGGTTAGGGGAAGAACCTGCCAAAAGCGGGAGCGGATGGGAATTGAACCCACCCACCGCCTTTTGGGCGGCGCACAGGATTTGAAGTTTACCCGTCACCTGAATTCCCGAGAGTGGCAATAAACCCGCCATAAGACATTCCGCCCTCGCTTCCTTTCCCCGTGCTGATGGCAACTTTGGTATGGGGAAGAGGTGAAGAAAGGTAGTCTTGACACAAGGGACGAATGAACTAACCTATCCAACACCTGCAACGGCTTGGTTTTGAGGGGGTGAAAGGACATGCTGCTGCTCGCACTGTTGCTCTTTCAAAGCCCGCAGGAAGTTTATTACGCTTGGGGCTGGCATGGCGGTTACTACTTGACCAATGAAGTTGCAACTCGTGAAGCCTTTGACCGACTTTTCAATTTGCTTGATGCGTTGCCACACATTAAAGCCGTCTTTGAGATTGAGCCTTACACCCTTGAACGGATGCTTCACGGCGAAAAGTTTGGGGTTGAACGAATGGGCAGAGACCAACCTCAACTCGTCGGCTGGCAAAAAGGCGGAGTCGGCAGGTGGGAATTTGCCATCGGCGCTGAATTTGCAAGGAAAGGTAAACTCGGTGTCAGGCTCGTTTTCCACGAAGGCGAATATGCCCATATCTGCCAACCGATGGATGCGACAAAACTGCGTGGCAAAACTCTTGTCTTCAGCGGTCACATCCGCTCGCAAAAAGGCATGGGCGCTCACCTTTACATTGACGCTTGGGACGAACGAGGTTTCATTGCGGGCTCATCTCGGATGTCGGAACGAATTCCTGCCGATGGCAAGTGGCATTTTGTGAATTTTGAATGGGTCGTGCCTCAAAACGCCGTCACCATCTTCCCGCAAGCGAAAATCGCTTTTGAGCCGACTGTCGCCGACTTTGATGACCTGTCGCTTAAGGTTAAGGAGACAGGCGAGGAACTTTTGGCAAACGGTGACCTTGAGCGGGTTGAGTTACCGACGCTTAAAGACCCGCAAAGGCTCGCGAGACTGCGAAAATTTGTCAAGGAAGGTCGGGTTGAAATCGTTGGTGGCGCTTACACTCAACCCATCATGTTCACCATCGGCGATGAGTCCGTTGTCCGGCAATTTGTTCTCGGCTGTAAAGCGGTTGAGGAAGCGATTGGTGTGTCAGTGAAAATTTATGCCGCCCAAGAACCAGACATGATTGGTCAATTGCCGCAAATTCTCAGCAAGTTGGGTTTTCGGGGCGTGCTCTACCGAACCCAATGGGGTGCTTTTGGGTTCACGCCATCATACGATGCAGAAGTTGTCAAGTGGCTCGGTCCAGATGGCACAGCCATTGATTGTATCCCTTTGCCAGAACCGATGCGAAGCGGTTGGGGACTTCATTCGCCGTCCCCAAGAGTTGTTCAAGCGTGCGCGAAGCGGGACATCACCAAACCGCTCTTCACTTTCTTCGGCGACTTCATCGCTTCTTGGTTCGCTGCTCCCGATGACCCGAGAATGAAAGGGATTTTCGCTGAAGGTTGGGCGAACTTGTGCAAGCGGCTTGATGCCGTCTCGCTTCGTGGAAAGCAACTTGAGTTGAGTGCTTGGGTTCGCACCAAATTTCACGGCGCTCACATCTACATTGACGCCCATAACCAACTCGGCATAGCAACTTCGGGCACTCAGTCAAGCAATGCCGTGCCAGACGGAAAGTGGCAAAGGCTCAAGGTTACTTTCCGAGTGCCAAACGATGCCGTCTACATCTTTCCACAATGCCGAATCATCTCCGACTACTGCGAAGCCGATTTTGATGACGTCAGTTTGCGCGTGGTTGACACTGGCGAGGAACTTTTGCCCGATGGCTCTTTTGAGGGCGATGGACTTCCGACAGGTTGGAGCGTTGCCAGCAGTGAAGGCGTTGAGCGCGAATATTCGTTGGTGATCGGAGATGCACCAGACGGGAAGCGATTTGTCAGGTTGAAAGCCAAAATGCCTTCCGTCAAGGTGACCTTCGTGACGCTCAACGAATACTTTGAGGTCGCAGGAAAACCAACAAAAATTTGGCACGATGCCTTTGCAAATTTTGAACACCGCTTCCCTTATGGTTTGCTCGCTGGGCGACCGCAACGGGCTGACAGGCTTGCTGAAGACGAAGCGTTGAAAGTTGAACGAATTTGCGCCATCGCAACTTGGGGGAGAAAGTTGGTAGCGCAGGAAAGGCGGAAACTTTCGGAAATGCTTGACGACATCTGGCGGCTCATCCTCATCGGTCAGCACCACGATGCTTGGGTCTGTGCGCCCGTCATTTTCGGGATTTGGGCCCACGGGTTCAAAACTTACGCCGAACTCACATTGGCTGCGTCCGAAGAGGCGAGAAAACTTTGCGAGGCTGCGCTGAAGAGCATCGGGATTGAACGCAACGGCGCACCGAAATCGTCGGAGTTCATCGTGCTGAATGTTTGCGGATTTGAGCGAAGCGAAGTTTTGCCCTACGAACTTGAGTTGCCCAAAGGCTTGGTTCGCAACCCATTGCTGGCGAGAAAATTGGGAAGCAAGGTTGAACCAATCCCAGCAACCTGCGAAGTCATTGAAAGGCACGATGACGGAAGCGCAAAACGAGTCAAGGGTTGGCTACTTGCTCAAGTCCTGCCGATAGGTTACATCAGGTTCACTGTTGTTGAGCGAAGCGGAAAAGCAAAAGCGTTGAATTTGCCTGAGGCTAAAGTCACGAAAGTCGGCGAAAGCGTTGCCCTTGAAAATCAGTTTGTTCGCCTTCTCGTCGGCAGGGACGGGCTTCTTGAAGCCTTCTTCCCTGACGGCAGGAAGTTGACTTCCGAACCGATGAGGATTGTTGGGCGGTTTGAAACTGGAGATGCCGTTGCGAGAGTTGAAAGCGTTGAAGGTTTTCAGGATGGACCGATTGCGGTTGCGAGGGCGAAATGCAGAATCGCTCATGTTCCCTTTGAGATGCGAGTTTCTCTATCGCCCACTTCCCCCATCGTTCGCATCTCCCTTGACTTTGATTTTGGCGAGAAAACGGTTGTCGGTGTCGGCGAACCAATTCCCGAGGGACCGCACCCCCAAATTCCCGTCTGGGCTCGCGATGACTTGAAATTGAGGCTGATGTTGCCGCTGAATATGAAAGCGCCCAAGTTTTTGGGGCACGGCGCTTTTGAGTTGCGACGACCAACGGAAATGCGTTTGCCAATCTTAAGGTGCGCAATAGCCCACGATGGTGATTGGGGCGTCGCAATTTACCCTGATAGGGCAACTGTTGGGCTGTTTGATGACAAAAGAGGCGAGATGGGCATCGTCTTGGCTTACGGCGGTAGTTTCATTTACGCTCCTAACGAGTTCGCACCGCTGACAGGCAAGGAACGATTTGAGATCGGGCTGAACTTTTTCAAGGGCAGCGTTGAGGGAGCAATGGTTGTCCAGCATGCAGAGGGATTTGCCCAACCACTGATGCTTCTGCCAGCAACTTCAAAAATTCCGTTTGAAGCCGACGAATTTCCCCTTGTCAAAATTGAGCCAGAGAGCAGTGCTGTCATTTCGGCAATTTACCCATCAAGCGACGGGATTGTCGTTCGGCTTTGGAGACCTTACGATGGCGAGGCGAAGGTGCGCTTGCAAATCAGTGGCGCTAAGTCTGTGTGGCTCGCCGACCTTTTCGGGAAACCGCAAAGGCAACTGGCAAAAGGTGGAACGGCAAATATTGAACTCAAGTGTGGCGAAATTGTGACATTGCTCGCAAGGGACTAATTTCAAGGCACCGCGAAACTGCTCACGCCACTGGCTTCAGCCAGTGGTTGATGGCAAATTGATGTAAGTGCTGAGTTTGTTTGGCGAAAGAGGTGAGGGAACATGTTGGCGAGGTTGTGTAACTTGTTGGCGATTTTAACGGCGATACTTTGCGCGGTTGTCGGGAAAGGGGTGATGGGGATGGAGTTGCCGAAGCATCCAAGGTTGCTTTTCAGCCGCAAAGGAATTGACGAGTTGAAAGAACGCATCAACCGTTACGATTGGGCGAAAACGCAATGGGAAGCGTTGAAACGCCGTGCCGATGCTGCACTTAGCGAACCCATCAACTTACCGCCGCGTGGAGGAAACTGGTGGCACTACTACGCTTGCCCCAAACACGGTGCTTCCCTTCGGACAGGTAAGCGAATTGGCGAGTGGCAATGGGAGCATATTTGCCCTGTTGACAATGAAGTCATTCAAAGTGACCCGACCAAGCCCGAACGAGATTACGATGGCGTCGTCATCATGAGCGTTCACGGAAGGTTTGCAAACCTTGTTAGGGACTTGGGCATTGTCTATCAAATCACTGGTGACCGCCGTTACGCTGAAAAGGCAAAAGCAATCTTGCTGGCTTACGCCGACCGATACCTGAGTTATCCCTTGCACGACATTAGGGGCAAGCCGAGCGTTGGTGGCGGTCGTGTCGGTCCACAAACTTTGGACGAATCAACTTGGCTCATCCCGATGGCTCAAGGGGCTGACTTGATCTGGGAGACGCTAACCGACGCTGAACGAGAAACGCTGGCTCAAAAGTTGTTTTTGCCTGCGGCAAAGGAAGTTATCCTCCCGCACAAGATAGGCGTGCACAATATCCAATGCTGGAAAAACAGCGCTGTCGGTTTGGTCGGGTTTTTGCTGGGCGATAAGCAACTCATCTGGGAAGCCATTGAAAACCCAGAACGAGGCTACTGGACGCAAATGCGAAAAGGCGTTTCTGAAGACGGCGTTTGGTGGGAAGGTGCTTGGGGCTATCACTTCTACACGCTTTCAGCGCTCTGGCATTTAACTGAAGCGGCTCGCAACTGTGGCATCAACCTTTACGGTGATGAACTCAAGCGCATGTTTGATGCGCCCTTCAAGTTCATGATGCCAAACTGGCGACTGCCCGCCTTCAACGACAGCACCGAAGTGGCTTTGCTGACCGAGATTGGCTTCGCTCGTTTCGGCATCACTCAACCGATTTACGAACTGGCATACGCTCGCTATCGTGAACCGTTGTATGCTGCTTTGCTCTCTCGTGGCGAACGGAGAAGCGATTTCGCACTTTGGTTTGGTGTCGGCGAATTGCCCCAACCGCAACCGATTCTCTGGCGAAGCGTCAATTATCCCGCTTCAGGTTATGCGATTTTGGCTCGCGGTGAAGGCGAGCAGGCAACTTGGCTATGCCTGAAATACGGACCTCACGGTGGCGGGCACGGTCATCCCGACAAACTCAACTTCGTCCTTTACGCTCGCGGGCAAGTCTTGGCGCTTGACCCCGGTATGGCTCGCTACGGCGTGCCGATTCACGGTGGTTGGTATCGGACAACCTTAGCCCACAACACTCTCGTCGTTGATGAAACGAACCAGAAACCTGCGGAAGGCAAATGCTTGTCGTTCGGGACTGAAGGCGGCATTGACTTTGTAATTGCCGACGCTGGCGATATTTACGATGGAGTTCGTTTCAGGCGAGCTATTGCTCTGCTTAACGAGAACGCAATTGTCGTGATTGACCATGTTCGTTGCGAGAAAGAACGGCTGTTGGATATAGCGTTGCATTTGCGTGGTCAGTGGTCAAATTTGCCTGAGGGCGAAAAGTGGACGCCGCCAAACAAGGACGGCTATCGTTACCTGACCGAAGCGACAATTCGGCGTGTAAGTGGTTCGGCAGCAATTGCGGTTAACCCTCGCCCTGATTGGCGAGTAGCAGTGACGCTTATCGCTGATGCTCCCATTGACCTTGTGACTGCAATGGGCATCGGAAGTCACGCAGCCGACCGAGTGCCGATGATTATGGTGAGGCGACAGGGGAAAGATTTAGCCCTCGTTTGGTGCATCAGTTTGGACGGGCGACCAATTCAAGCCGTGTGGGCTCCCGATGCCACAAAGCGCCCAACCGACATCACCGTCCAAGTCAAGTTGCCCGACGGACAGCACTACATCATTGTCGCTGATATGGAAGGTGGCAATTTGAAGGTGCTTCGCTGATGTCTCGCCTTGAACATGCTTGAAAATTTTCATGCCACCGGTTTTAGCCAGTGGTTGATGACAAAGCAAATTGAGCGTCAAATTCGTTTGGCGTTTCGGGAGGGCGAACCTCCTGGTGAGCCCAATCTTTTTCCGTGTCCCCTGACCCTTGTCCCACTCATCTGGCTCGGCAGGAGCCTCGCCCTCCCAATTCCCATGTCCCGCTTACAACTTCACTTGCCAAACTTTGACGGTTTCGTCTTTGCTGGCTGATACCAAAAATTTGCCTGATGGTGAAAAGGCTAATGCTAAAGCCCAGTTTCGCCCACCTTCACGGGTCAAAATTAACTGCCAATCGCTTGTCCGCCAAACTCGTAACCGGTCGTCCATACTGCACGAAACAGCGATTTGACCGTCGGAACGGAAGGCGATGGCTCGCACCTCCCGTTGATGCCATCCCTCCAACCTTTTGACCAAACTGACAGCGACTACATCCCAAACCGCCAAAGTTGCATCCTCGCCTCCCGACAACAAAACAGCGCCGTTGGGATGAAACGCTAACGCTGTCACTGCACCCGCATGCGCTTGCCAACTTGCAGTCACTTTCTTTTGCCCCAAATGAAAGAGCCTGATTTGACCTGCGCTATCTCCCACTGCAACCGTCTGATTGTTGGGATGTAAAGCCAACGAACGAACATGTGCCCGAATTAGACGAAGCATAGCCCCTGAACTGGATTGCCAAAGGCAAGCCCCTTCATCACCGCCAACAACCACCCACTGCCCATCATGGCTAACTGCGATAGCATTCAATCGCCCAATCTTCGGGTTCAGCGCCATTTGCTGTTCACCCATTTGCCAGTTCCAAATTCTCATCGTCCCGTCCCAACTTACAGACGCTACAAGGTTGCTTTTCAAGAGTGCAAAGCAGCGCACCGAATCAGTATGACCTTTCAGCACTCGTTCGCATTTGCCTTTCCGCCAGTCCCAAACTCGCACTGTTTTGTCGTGGCTGGCGGATAAAACTTTTTCGCCATCAGGAGTGAAAGCGACCCAAGTTACACCTGCCCCGTGCCCTCTCAGTTCAGCAACCAGCCACAAAGGTTGACGCCACTTCCAAATTTGATAGCCAGCAAAGGAAACGATGCCGATTCCCAACGCCGTCCCTGCTATTGCAGCAATCAACTGCCGCCTCGTCAAGCCTGCGACAAGTGGTGGATAAAGGGCTTTGCGGAATTCGGCGATGGACGAAAAGCGAGAGTTTTTGTCAACGCTCAAGGCACGCTTCAAGGCTTTCCGCACCCTCGGTGAAACCTCAGGCGCAAGTTTCTCAATCGGTTCTAACGGGTCAGGGTTGCCTGCGGTGATGGCTTGCTCTCTCAATGGTGCTTCTGCATGGATAGGCACTTTGCCCGTCAAGGCAACATAAATTGTCATCGCCAACGAATATTGGTCACTTTTGTCGTCCGTTTCGCCTGCCATGCGATATTGTTCTGGCGGCGCAAAAGGTGGTGTCGCTGCCCGTGAGGAAGTTGTCGTCGTTCCGCCACCAACTTTTGCGATGCCGAAGTCAACGAGAAAAGTTCGCCCCTCAGGGGTGATGCGGATGTTTTGCGGCTTGATGTCTCGGTGGAAGATTGGTGGGTTATGGCTGTGCAAGTATTCCAGAGCGTCAAAGACGCCACCAAGCAAATCCAAAATTTCCTTTTCGCTCAACTTTCCTTGCCGTTGAATTCGCTCCCAAAGTTCCTCGCCAGCGATGTAGTCCATCACCATGTATGGGCGGGTTTGTGGGATGGTCGGCGGTTGCTCGGAGAAAAAGTCGCTGACTCTGGGCAAGTTGGGATGATGCAAATTCGCCAACAAACCTGCCTCTTTCAAAAAAGCGTTGAGTGCCGACGGGTCGTGGTTTTCCTTTATCGCAACCTTTCGCTCCTGCCCAACTTGCTCAAAAGTCAAGTCTGTCGCCAAATAAACTGCCCCAAAACCTCCGCAACCAAGCAACTTTTCTATTCGGTAACGGTTCGCCAAAACCATTCCCTTGCCGAGAAGGCGTTGCATCGGAGGAGGTAAAGGCTGGCGACAATGGCGGCATTGCGTCTCCGTGACATCGCAAAGGTTACCGCACTCAGGACAAAATTGCGTTAAAAGAGAATGACCACACTGAGAACAAAACCTCGCCACTTTGGCATTTACATGTCCGCAATTCGGACAGACCATTAACCCTCATCCAAGCAAAGCCTAAATTCACCCAATCTCCACCGTCAACCGATTACCTTTCACCCATGCCCGGATTTTTTGCCCTTCTTTTGCCCCAATCTTTTGAAGCCAAGATTTAGGGACTCGTAGCCATGCGCCGTGCTTCCCGACACGAAACAGATAGACAGATTTCACTTTCGTCGTGCCTTTTTCAATGACTTCCCAACCCTCTTCGCCGAGTACCTCAAAAGCATCGTGGCTTTGCCAAAAACTTCGTTCCTCCTCAAGCGAGCGAAATTTAGGCAACTTTGCCTTCGCCATGCTATCTCACCTTCTTTCTAAAGCGCTGCCGTTCAGAGTTCGTCATGTCTCGTGCCGTAACAACCCGGAAACGGCTCTTTTCTCGTCTCTCCAACACGATGAACAGATAACGCCCTGATTCTGTCCTACCCAAAACATAGTATCTTCGCCATCGCCCCCGAAATAACAAGTAACGCCCAGCCAAAATTTCTTCCACTTCTTCAGGCTCTACTTGATGACGGGCAATATGCTCAATAGCGTCTTCGTCCCATTCAACCTCAACTTGCCTCATTGCTTTCCTCCTTCACTTTCACTTGCGCAATTATAACGCTACTTGCCCCCAAACCCGTACAAGGAGAAATGCGGTGCAGTGGCGAAGTGATTGGCATTGCACTCAGGGCAAACTTGGATCAAAAGCGATTTACCGCAACGGACGCAATGTCTCGCTGCCGATGAATTTTTATGCCCACAGTTGGGGCAAAACATCACCTATCACCTCTTGCGCTTTTCTACCCCTTCAATAGCCTCAATAGCACCGGCAATTGCCCCAACGATTGCGCCCCAAATCGCTAAAAAGGTTATTCCAACAAACGCGTCGCTTATCGTTCCCTTAGGTTTGAGCCCAATTGCACTTAAAATCGCACCTACAGTTGCGATCAAAATCGACACCACAATCGCGCTCCCGATTGCCCCGAAGATAGCACCAGTGACTGCCCCCAAAACTGCTTGCCAAATCAGGGTTAGTCCCATCGTTCTCAAGTTCGCTATCGCAGGTTCAGCGGATAGTTCGTGGTGACCTTGCATTTCTTTCCAAAAAATCGTGGGTTCAGCAGGTGGTTTACGGTGACCTTGCACCTCTTTCCAAAAATCGGTCACACTGCCAAACCTTTGACTTGGTTCAAACTTCATAGCGACTTCAATGGCTTTCCAAACGCTTTCTGGCACACTTTCGGGTTTTGCTGGCAAAGTCTGTTCGCCTTTTCGGAACTTCTCCATGCGAGTGAAGGCATCATCAGGCGTTTTGCCTGTTAGTGCAAAGACCATCGTTGCCGCCAAAGCATACTGATCAGCGCGGGCATCAACTTGAACGCCACTGGCATATTGCTCTGGTGGCGAGTAGCCATCCGTCCAAGCGACGATGGAACTTGAGCGTGGTCGGTTCGGGTCAACTTCTTCCATCACCTTCGCCACACCGAAGTCAACCAAGAAGACATGCTGTCGCTCAACTTGACGGGGCACCCGACGCTTTACAGGACGACGCTCCTTCTTTTCACTCACGACCTTGAACCTTTGTGGCTCATGAACCCAAGCCAAAAGCAAAGCGACAAGGTGCTTGCATAACCGCCGTCCACGAAAGTCGGAACAAGTGCAATTTCGCTCCTTACTTAACCAAATTAGTGGCGCGATTTCCCCAAAGATTTCCCAAACGACCTGATAACTTTTGCCATCAAAACTCACGCCTTCACGCTGTGCTCCCGGCGTCCATACAAAACTGCGTTGGCATATGGGGCATGTAACCTCTAATTTCCTGTTCGGGAAACGCAGCTTTCGTCCGCACCCATAAGGACAGTCAACGATGACCTTCGCTTGCTCGCTCCAACAAATGCCTGAAAGTTCCCAACCGTCCCTTTGCAAATTTGTCAAATGCCCTTGTTCACAGAGCCTCCTTCCCTGCTCAAAACGCTTGTCGTCCGTTTCCGCAACAATTTGGGTTTCAGTCAACGATGGAGGCGGCACGACGATTTCCTCCCAATCGTCCACCTCGTCATAAACCGTCTCGTATCGCTTCGTGATAATAATGTTGCTTGGCTTGATATCTCGGTGGATGATTTTGTTGCTATGCAAGTAGCCCAGAGCATTTACGACTTGTGCGAAGATAGGTTCGGCTTCTCGCCAAGTCAAAGGGCGTTGCAAGCGTTGAAGCATTTCCTCAAAGGTTTCGCCGTCAATGAAGTCCATGACCAGAAATGCTCGTCCCATCGTTTGGTCAAAGAAAACTTCGTGAACCTTCGGCAAGTTAGGGTGGCTCAACTGCATCAGCAACTTGCCTTCCCGTTCAAACCGCTGAAAAGTTTGGTGGCGTTGATTTTCCTTGATGGCGACTATTTGACCTGTTTGCAAATCCGTTGCCCGATAGACGGCGCCGAAGCCACCACAGCCTCGCACTGCCTCAATTCGGTAGCGTCCTCGCAAAACTGTTCCCCGTGCCAGCAATTGCCTCTGTGGAGTTCCGCATTTTGGACACACATTGGCTCTCAAATCATTTTCAACACCGCATTTTGGGTTTGGGCAAAGTTGTTTTTGTCCCGCTGCCGTCATCGCTTGCCACCCGTTTGGCTTGCATTACCCAGTTTGTCCCAAATGGAGGCAGGCGACTTTTTGACAGCCTCGGGAAAATTTTGTCATCACCCACCAATGTGTTCGTTCAAAAATTTCCTTTCCGTGCTACGGACTTCGGTTGGCAAATCTTCTCCGTCCCAAACCTGCAATACCCCAAAAACAAAAATGGTAGGCGGTGGAGGAATTGAACCTCGGTCAGGATAAAACTGGGTCAAAAACGGTCCTTCACACCGAACACAATGCCTTGCATCGCCGAGTTTAAGACCCTCGGAGCACTTCCTCTTCTAACTCTTGCAGGGCATTATCGTTCCAGTTAAGCAGGATGTCAAACCTGTTTCGCAACGGTTCTAACTTTTTCACGCTTACTGATTTGCCCCAATGTTTAGTCAAGCGAGTCGGGACGACAAAGATATCCAGCGTTTCTGCTTCAATTGCCAAGATCAAGTCGTTGTGCTCTTCAGTGTATTTGTATTCTTTGGGCGAAGGGCGTAGGTAAATGCGGTCAACCCCACCTCGGATGCCCCCGACCAATCTCAGGGATTTGCCTTGTTGCACTGTCCGACATTGCGCCCTTAGAAGGATTTCCTTTTCAGGTTGATGGTCTCGGTCAGGATAAGCTGTCACGATCAAATCGTATGCCCCTGTCCGAATGGGTGCGGCGGCAATGGCGAAACCCAACCGCAAAAGGATGCCTGCGACGATATGTTGGTGTGCTTCTCCTAACATGCTGGCGAAAGCTCCTTTATCTCGCCTAACGATGTTCAATTCATTCACCATGCTCGTCCCTCCTACGCAAGATGACCAAGTATTCCGTCGCCATGCGATGGTCTTTCAGTCCCGTTGCAGGGTTCATTTCTGCCTTAAATAAGGTGCGGGCGACAATTTTGTCAATTAGTGTGGCTTCGTGCTTCCATCCTAAAGCAGTAAAATGTTCGGTAAAAATGCGGTCAATGGGGACGGGTTGAGAGCGGATGCTGGCTCTGCCGACGAAAAGAAACATTCGTTGACGAACCTGCTCAGAAAGCACTGTCAATGCCCCTAAGACGCCGTAAAAGTAATTGTCGTAAAGACGACGCAGAGATGGCTCATCAATTTGTGACTGCCATCGCTCAAAGGTCTCCGAGTAAATGGGCACGGCAGGGACGCTGCGATAGGGTAGTTCCAATTTAGCAAGGGCACGAATTTCTTCTTCCGAGTAACCAAGCCAGAACAAATCCAACTTCGCGCAGCGGATGTATTCGTGGGCTTGAAGGTAAGGTGGAGAAGTAATCAGGAAGTCCCATTGGCGTTTTTGGACTTGACGGCTCAAAGTGACAGTATCCACACCTGCTTTGATGATTGCTTCCACTTGCTTCCCGTCCATGTTGCGCTGAGCCATCATTCCCTGATACTCTTGAAGTTTGCCCAAGACTTTGTAGATTTCATCAGCCAGCAAGGAAAGGAGGCGTTCCTGCCAATCTCCAGCCATTAATGCTTCCACCCTTTGCGTGGCGCGCGGGGAGCGGGAAAGTTTCTGGCGCTGTAAATCGTTGTAGGAAAAAAGCCTGCTCAATTTGAGCAAAGGCACGACAATGAGACACTTGACGGGCGAATCTTCTAAGGCGTGATAATATCCCCAGAACCTGCCGAGCAAGGGCAAAACTTTTTCGGGATACCAGTAAGTAAGGTTGCGCCAATCAGGAAGCCACTGGTTGGGATAGGACGCCATTTGCTTAACTAAGCCTTCCACACGGACTTTGGGTGGTTTCATCGTGGCGACTTGATGGAGCACTTCTAAGAGTGGGTTTAAATCCCACATCTCATAGTGGCATCCATAAAGGCGGGCGACCAGACCTGTCGTGCCGCTACCTGCGAACGGGTCTAACACCCACATGTGCGGTCGGCTGTAGCGCTCCATGATAAAGGAAACGACTTGTGGGATGAATTTGGCAGGATAGCGATAAAGCCCGAATACACCCGCTGTCGTGGAAGGAATGAAGTCACTTAGGTGTCGGAAGAGAACTTGCATCTCTTGCTCCATATCTCCCCCTTCGTTTGTTTTCCGGTCATCCGAAATAAGGGGCATCTGTTGACCTCGCAAAACTGTAACAAACTTTGACCCCTTCCCGCCCACACTCACAGCGCATTACCTTCCTTCATGCTTAAATGGTGGGCGGTGGAGGAATTGAACCTCCGACCTCGTCGTCGTCAACGACGCGCTCTCCCACTGAGCTAACCGCCCACCTTTAGGCACGCAAAATTATAGCACACAAAGCGCGATGCGTGAAGCGTGATGCGTAAAGTGTAATGCGTAATTCTCCGCTTCTCCGTTTCTCCACTTCACCGTTTCGTCCGTCCCTTGTCCCGTGTCCCTCTTCTCACGAAAGGACGATGGGTTCAATGTCCAGATACTCACAAGCAGCCACCAATTCTCCGACCCAATCGCCTAAGACAGCATGGATGTGGTTGCAAGAGAAGTTTTTGGCAATGACTTCCATCGGGCAGTCAAATCGGGCGAAGGCATGTGGCCACTCCCAAGTTGTCATGCGGGCAAGTTCTTCATCCTTCTCCTTGCCGAACCGAACGAAACTGCCAGTGAAGATGTGCATTCGGTAGCGACCTTTGTAGCGGGTGATGCGACCGAAAGTGACTTTTTCAACCGGGTCGGAGAAGAAAGCAACTGATGCGCCGCCGCAAGGGAAGTAAAGTTTCGGTGCCGGTCGCAAGTGGACTTCCTTCCAGTTGACGCGGAAATCGTCGCTGTATTTTGAAAACCACGGTGAATGCTGCCCCGAGTTTACAAGGTCATAGACATCAAGGTCAGCATGGTAATGTCGCAAGTCAGCAAACAAAACTGGCGTTCCTGTCAAGTGGTGCATCAGTTGCATCGTCAGCGCTCCATTGCTGTCGCACTCGGTGGCGGTGATGATGATTCGTTTCGGGTTCTCCTCCCAATCGGCAATATCGTTGAGCAACGCCTCAGCCAAGTCCATAGTGACGCCTCGTTCCCATTCGGTGAAGTCCAATTGTCCAGTGAGCCCACAAAAGTCAAGCCCTTCCTCTTTGCACAAATCTTTCACCGCAAGATACAGGCGAATTTGCCTCGCCAATGTCCCGTCAAGACCTGGCGACAAATAAGGTGGATCCCACTCAATCGCCGCAGCATGCTCTTCAAGCCACTTCAACCCTGCCTCAACCCTATCGTCGCTGATTTTCTCCATTCGGGCAGCAATTGTCAGTTGGCTGACATGGTGGACATGGATTCCGAACTGCCACATCCATTGGCTCTGGTCAATGTGACCTGTATACATGCCCATTGACGGACCGTCAATTTCTCCGTATCGCAACCCGAAGAGTTTCTTGGCAGCCTCGTAGCCTTTCTGTCGCTTATCGGGTGAGTGGCGGCGCAAAAATTCTCGGATGGTCTCTTGGACTTTGGGGTCATCAATGTCGCCTAATGCCCTACCAAATGGGCGACCAATTTCGTCAAGGGCACCTGCCGAAGCAAAGAAAGCGACCCAGCCTGGATAGCCAGGGTTGATGTTGCCCAAGAACAGAATTGGGGCATCAAACTGTTGGGCGCATTGGACGGTGAAGTCAGGATAAGACCAGACGCAGAAGTTGAAGATGACGGCATCGCAGTTCGTCTCTTTCATTCTTCCACCTTGCTTCTTTGCGGTCTCCCAGTTCCAAACCACAACATCGTCAGCGACAACTTCATGCCCTTCGCTCTTCAGCCAATCAACCAACCTCCGTTGGAACCTCAAGCAGTCCTCCCACAACATGTCAGCAACCCTTTTCCGTCCGTCCGTAAAAGTTACGACGCCGACTCGCATTTTGCCCACCTCCAAATTTCAAGGGGTTTCCCAAGCCGCATAAATTTTGGCATCACTGTGTTGACGGTGGATGGAGGTTTGCTCACCGCTCCGTCTTAGGTTGCTCCTTGTCCCGTTGTCGCTTTTCAGGCGAGACTGGCTCTTTCGGGAATTCGCCCCTCAAGGGAACTCGTCTCAGCAACTTCAAGTTTTTGGCGTCAAACTGGAGCAACATGTTGCCCCAAACGACATAAACGAAGTCAGCGTTAGCAGCAATAGCAACAGGCGGTGCTGGTGGCGAAACGAACGGAGGCATCGGACCGCCGGGCATAGGAGGTTGTCCGGGCATCGGTGGTTGACCGGGTGTCGGTCCGGCAGGAGGACCGAAAGGCGGTTGCAGACCCGGCACAGGTTGGCTTGCGACAACTGCTCCTGCTTGAGCGTTCTGCTGAGCCGAAACATCACGAACCCACCACAATAAAGCAACCGAAGCGACAACGGCAGCAGTCAATACGATGCCATGCCACAAACGCATTTTGACCGACCTCCTTCTGCTATGTTGTTTAACGAAGCCTGCTAAAGCAGGTTGACTTGAAAAGTTGCAAGTTGCGGGTTGAGCGTTCGGAGAAAAAACCTAACCCGCAACTCTCAACCCACAACCCTCAACTCAATTAGCAGGCTTTAGCCTGCTTTGAGTTCGTAGCCACCTACCTCGGGTGGGTGGTCAAAGCCGTTTACTATTCGCTACTCACCATTCGCTGCCGTTTTTGTCTCGGCAAGAACCTCTCCCTCCCATCATTTTTCTTTCGGTGGTTCGGGTCGCTGCTCAGGTCCAGCGGGAGGGAAGACATGAATTGGCTTGGACAAAGGTCTTCCACACTTTGGGCAATTTTGTGGTGATGGCGTTAATTTCATTCCATCAAACGGGCAGAACTGCCATTCCCATGCCATCAAGTTTTTGCATTTGGGACATTCACGGCGGACGGGCGTTCCACAACCAGGGCAAAAAATCGCCTTAGCCGTGTAAACCCTTACCCAGTTCGGAGGCATTGCACCTCCAACAAAACCGAATGCCATTGGGCTTGGTCCTATCGTCGGTGGCATCGGTGATTGGACGAATGGAGATAAAATCGTTGGTGAGATGAATGCGCCACCAACTGCCCCAACACTAATCATCGGCTGTTTTGGACCAATGAGGTAAATGCCGTCCTTTCGCTCCCACTTCAGCCCCGCCAAGTCGCACAGGAAGTTGAGAGCCTTCTCAAAAGGGACATCGGTAAGCCGCATGGTCAACCGTCGCTCGGTCGGGACGATTGGCAGCAGCATGAAGTTTTCGCCAGCCGCTTTAAAGAGTTGGTCAAAGGCTTCGGCGATGGGAGCATCTTTGAGTTCAATCGTCACCCGCTTTTCACTTTGCGCCCAAACGCCGTGAAGCGACAACGCAATTGCTACGACCACTAATGCTAAAGTTCGCCGAAGCATCGTTTATCACCTCCGCTTTTTCACTCTGGTTCATCGTCTTGCACCCTGAACCCATATTCACTCCATTCGGCGACGATATTTTGATGCTCGGTCGTGTCAACCTTGATTACCCGAACCGTTTGATTTTGCGGGTCAGTCACTTGAACGAAGATACGGTAAGTTTGCGGCTCTTGAGAAACTTGCTGCTCCCAAACTGAAGCAAGCGACCAAGGAACGAGAACAATTGGCTCATCCATCGCTTCGTCAGCGCTTTCGTCGGGAAGCATTTTCCTGTGCGTTGAAGTCCAATTGATTGAGCAGCGTTTGGAAAGGTCATTAGCGACAAAAGCGAGAGCAGTCGCACCTTTAAGGGTGAGCGGATGGAAGCGACTTATCTGGTTTGCAGGTTCAAACGGCGACTTTGGTGGCTGTCTCAAAAAAGCCAGTCGTCCGATGAAGATTTCGCCATCACTGACATTGTTTCGGTTCGCAACGGAGAGAGGCTTAGCGTTTAATGGGGACAGAACATCTATCAGCCGACATTCTTTCCTCGGTTTCGTTGCGTTAAGTGCCGTCGCTTTCAAGGAGAAGTTGGTCTGGTTTAGCGAGAGAGATAGCGCAATACTTCGGGCATGCCATCCCAGCAGAAACGCTAAGCAGGCAGTTATGAAGACCGAAATGAAGGAAGGCAGCCAAACTTTCTGAGTTTGCAACTGCGCTATCAAACGCTGCGAGACTGGCGGAATACCGTCGCTTTTGGCGACAGCGCGGACGGCTGCCACAATTTGTCGCCACTTCTCTGCCTCCTCCCAACAACGCTCACAATTTTCCACATGCTGGGTTACTGCCAACCAAGTCGCTTCGTCCAACTCTCCTTCAACCCAAGCGAGCAAACTTTTGCGAACATTTCGGCAATTCATCCTTCTCGCCTCCTGTCAAGGGGGAGACCGAGCATTGCTGCCAACATTTTCAGAGCAGCAAAAACCCGCATTCGCGCAGTGCTCTCTTTGATGCCTAAGATTTGGGCGATTTCTGAGTAGGAAAGTTCGTCCCAAAACCGCAAGACCAGAGGCAACCTCAAGTGCTCTGGCAACTTTTGAACTGCCATCTTCACTCGGTGCTGCCAATCCTGTTCGCACGCAATTGCTTCAATGTCTCGGAAGGAAGGGGCTTCATCGTCGGAGCAAAATTCTTCCTCAAGCGGCTCGATCATCCAATTCGCTACCTTGCGCTGCCATTGTTTCGCTTGATTAATGACGATGCGAAAGAGCCAAGTCCCGAAAGAAGATTGTTGGCGAAAATTTTGAAGTGACTTCCAAGCCTGCACGAAGGCTTCAACGACTACATCTTCAGCATCAGCGCTCCCGACAATGCTTTCTGCCAACCTGTAGGCTTTCGTCCAGTAGCGGTGCACTAAAGTTTCAAAAGCTGCTGTGTCCCCCGATTTTGCCCTGCGAACCAGTTCCATTTCATCCATGCCCGTTTGCGCCTCCATCTTTTAGATGCACCGGTAACGGAAAAACGCAAAGGGCGAAAACATGCAGGGGAATTTGCGAACTAATTGAGACTGGAACTTGGCTATCTCGCGATCAGGGAAAGTTGGCTTGACAGCGTCCGCAGGGATTCCTCCGCAGGTTCTGGAGTGCTGACAATGCTAAGGAAGCCGTTGTATTCAACCTCTCGCAAAAGTTCAAGGACGGGCAACCAAGTCAGCGACCTGGCAAGGTCGGTGACATGCAAGTGGACATGCAAAGTGAAAGGTGCAACCATAACTAAGTCCTGCCAAAAATCGCTTTGTGGGGTGATTTCACTTGAAACTTCCATGCAAACTCCGAGGTAAGGTGAGGCGATGTCGTCAAGCAAATCGCAGAGGGGTTTTGCCGCGCCGACCTTTGTCGGCAAAGACAAGCCGATAGGGAGTGAAAGCCGTTCGGAGAGTTCCGATAACGATTTTAGGGCATCGGCGAAAACAGCCCAATCTTCCGGACCAACCAAGCAAACGGCACGAGTTCTAAGTTCCCTCGCAAACGACATGACTTTTTCCGCCTTTGGAATTAGTTCCTCGGCAGTTGCGGCGTGGAGGTTGATGATGGCGGGCACAACTTCATGTTCTGCTAACCGCTCGCGGAGAATTTGGGCATAACTGGGGCGAGTGGAGGGCAAATGTTTCGCGTCAATTTCCACTCCCTCAAACCCAAGCAGGGAAGCCACCGATATGAAAGTGTTGATGGACATTTTCCCGCTTTGGAACTCTGCCTCAAAACATTGAGTCCCACATGCCCATCGCATCGGCAAACACCCCGCCAACGCAAAAGTCATCTTGCGCTCTTTTTCGTCGGCAACGCCAAAACGCCTCGGTTAATTATAGCGAACGATATTGGGCGGAAAGAAGCGACACGGAAGTCATTAAAGCCTGTCCCTAACTCGGATGAAGCCATTGCTTCTCGTATCTGGCAAATTTCCTTGACAAATCGTCAAAAGCGTGTTAACTTGCGGAGTGGTCAAATCAAAACCGAGGAGGCGATGGAGATGGTGCTGCGAAGGCTCTATGAGAAGGACATCCTTGGAAGCCACAAAATCGCGAAATCCTTCGGGCAGGCGAACCTTCGTTTCACTCGGGGCTTTACCCTTATCGAGTTGCTCGTGGTAATTGCCATTATCGCCATTCTGGCGGCGATTCTGTTCCCTGTGTTCTCAAAGGTTCGTGAGAAGGCTCGGCTGACCAACTGCATCTCCAACATGAAGCAGCAGGGCTTAGCGGTGATGCAGTATGTTCAGGATTACGACGAGCGCTATCCCGTTTCCCTTCAGGAGTTTGACTCCCCTCAAGACTTGTCCCACTACTCTTGGGGCGGGATACTTTCCGTCCCCGGCGGCGGACCTGCCTCAGGCTGTAACACTCCAATCGGTCAAGCACCTGTCATCGTTGATGTCGCCACCCCTTACATCAAAAACGAAGCCCTTTTCACCTGTCCGACTTTGAGAGTTCCTGTGACAAGGAATTCTCTCGGTCATCTTTGTGAAGACTTCGCTGGCTCTTACGGCTACAGGTGCTATGACGGCTTCGGCAGACCGGGTTATGTCCCGACTTATCAAGGCGGTGCTGAATTGGCGGCAGTTATTTTCGGTCTGGTTTCAGGTGTTGTTTGCCCTCAAGGTGTTCAGACAAGTTCCGTCGGTTGGAGCGCTTGTGGTGTTCACCAAGCAAGCATAACGAAGCCTGCCGAAGATTTCCTGCTTTTCTGCAACTCGTGGGGTGCCCACTACGGTGTTACCGATGCTGATGTCACTGCTGGTCGCGCTACGGGCGGAACTCCCGTCGCATACATGGACGGGCACGCAAAATTCCAACCGATAGACATTGGTGGCTTCTTAAGGTTCATTTGCAACCCATTGACAGATTGACCGATCCTTTGTTGGTGCCTATATGTCACTTTGGCTTCTGGAGCAGCATCTTTCGTGCCTTTTCGGGTGTGATGATGTCAACGCCCGTGTCCACCATTCGCGGAATCTTTTTGCCTTCAAGGGCTTCTTTCAAGTAACGAACGGCAAGGTAACCCATGCGGTATGGTCGCTGCTCAACAATGGCTTGAATAACGCCTTCAGCGCAATAACGAACTGTGTCAGGCAAAGCATCAAACCCGACAATCTTGACCTTGCCTGTTTTCCCAGCAGCCTTAACTGCCTGAGCAGCGCCGGGGGCGCCGGGTGCATTGACACCGAAGATGCCACCAAGGTCAGGGTGAGCCGTTAAGGCGTTTTCAGTGATGTCAAGGGCTTTTGTCTGGTCGCTCTGGCAAGCCTGTTCGGAGACGATTTTGATTTGCGGATACTTGGCAATCACACGCTTGAAGCCTTTAACCCGTTGCATCAGGTTTTCTGCGCCGGGGACGCCTTGGATGATGAGGACTTTGCCCTTTCCACCCATCAACTTCGCCAGTTCCTTTGCAGCAATTTCTCCAGCCTTTTCGTTGTCAGTGCCAATGTATGCGAGGCGCTTGTTGGTTTTGGCATCCGAGTCAACGGTCACGACAGGAATTCCCTTCGCAATTGCCTTCTCAATGACGGGGACAAGGGCTTTCCCGTCGCAAGGTGAGATACCGATGGCGTCAACCCCACGAGTGATCAAGTTCTCAACGATGTCAATCTGCTTGTCCACTTCGGTTTCGGCAGAAGGACCGATGAATGTCAACTTGACACCAAACTGCCTTGCTGCCGCTTCGGCGCCTTTCTTACAGCGAACCCAATACTCACCCGTCAATGCTTTCGGGACGATAGCAATGTGCCATTGCTTCTTCTGAGCATGGCTTGTAGGCAGCGCAATCAGCGAAAGAAGCAGACCGCCGACAACGACGAAAATCATCGTCAACTTCCAGCGCATCTCCCATCACACCCCTTTGCTTCATGCTTTACCTGACCATATGAACTTGCACTGCCGTAAAAATTTTGACGCGTCAGATGCTCCTTTTACTGTCTCGGGTGTCATAATGCACAAGGACAAGTCACTTTGACAACGAAAGGGGGCAAGACTTCATGGCGAAATGGACGCCTTTGTTTTGTGGTGACGGCAAGTTTTACACCAGAGAGCAAACTCGTCCTGTGAAAGTCGGGCGAGTTCAAATAGGCGGGGGAGCACCTGTTTCCATCCAGTCCATGACGACAACAAAAACTGAGGACATTGATGCTACTGTCGCACAAATTCACCGCCTTGAGGAAGCAGGTTGCGAGATCGTTCGTGTTGCTGTGCCTAACGAGAAAGCGGCGAAGGCTTTACGACATATCAGGGAACAAATCAACATCCCACTTGTTGCTGACATCCACTTTGACTACCGCTTGGCGCTCATGGCTATTGAAGCAGGAGTGGACAAAATCCGTTGGAACCCCGGCAACATCCGCGACAAGCGGAAGGTGGAGATGATTGTCAAGGCTTGCAAAGAACGAGGCATCCCCATCCGCATTGGCGTCAACGCAGGTTCGTTAGACCCCGACTTGCTGATGAAGTATGGAGGACCGACGCCCGAGGCGATGGTTGAAAGCGCTGCTAAGGAAATTGCGCTGCTTGAAGAGTGGGGCCTTGAAGACATCGTGGTTTCGCTCAAGTCGTCCGATGTGATGGACACAATCAAAGCCTACTTGCTGTTCGCTCAAAAGTTCCCTTACCCTACCCATGTCGGAGTGACGGAAGCAGGAGCGCCACCTGAAGGCATAGTTTGGTCTGCAATTGGAATTGGAGCGGTTTTGGCTCATGGTATTGGCGACACCATTCGGGTCTCGCTCTCCACTGACCCTATTGAGGAAGTCAAAGCAGCGAAGATGATTTTGCGAGCCGTCGGTTTGCGTCGGGAAGGTGTTCGCATCATCGCTTGTCCATCCTGCGGTCGTTGTGAAGTTGACTTGTTTGAGTTGGTGGAGCAAGTCAAAGCCCGCGTCGGGCACATCGTTGAGCCATTGGACATTGCGGTCATGGGTTGCTTGCCGACAGGCGAACGGGTGATGACGGAAAGCGGACCGAAAGCCATCAATGCCTTGCGGGAAGGCGAACAGGTTCTGACGCATGAAGGCACTTTTGCTGCCATCACGCAAGTACTCACCCATCACTTTCACGGTGAATTGCTGGAAATCAAACCGCGTGGCGTTCCACCCCTGCGCTTAACGCCCAACCATCCCGTCTATGCCATCGTGCGCAACGGTAAAGTCAAGGGTGGTCGCAAGCGATGGGAGAACATTGCTTCTGTCGTCGCGAACGAACACGAACCACAGTGGTATCTGGCGGAAACCGTTAATCGCGACTTCGTGTTGCTTTATCCCGTCGTGCAAGGCGAGCGTCCTATTGACCGTGTGCCTGAAGCGCCTGAGTTTGCCGTTGACGAAGATTTCTTGACCCTAACGGCGTGCTATGTGGCGGAAGGTTCCCTGAGTGGGGCTGACGAGAAGCCTCACCAAATCTTCCTGTCCTTCGGTGAGGACGAGACGGAGTTGACAGAACGCGTCCTTGCCGTCCTGCAACGCTATGGCATTTCAGCGAGCGAACGGGTCCGAAACGATCGCAACACCCACGAGGTCATTATCCACTCAACGGCGTTGGCATCACTTTTTGCCCGCTTGTTGGGTCGGCGGGCGGAGAATAAACGGTTGCCGACTTGGATGCTGACTTTGCCCAAATCTCAACAAGTTATCCTGCTACGAACCCTTTGGCAATGCGATGGCTACATTGGCAAGGTGCGAGGTTACCGGTGGGCGACTTATGTCACAGTGTCGCCGACACTGGCAGCACAGGTGCATCAGTTGCTTTTGCGACAAGGGATCGCCGCAAGCCTTCGCGAGCAACGACAAGCCCATCGCCAAGTCGCTTACGCCATCACAGTTAGCCAAATTGATGCGTTGCAGCGGTTTACCGAATTGCTTTCCATCACTGGTTGCCAATTGACGACTGCCGAAAGAAAACAGCGGACAGGGTGCATCGCCGTAGATGACCGCTACCTTTACCTTCCCGTAGAGCGCGTTCGCTTTGTGCCCTATCACGGCATCGTTTACAACTTGGAGGTAGCAGGGGCGCAGACTTATGTCGGTTCTTTCGCAATCGTCCACAACTGTGTCGTCAACGGTCCTGGCGAGGCGCGCATCGCTGACTTGGGCATTGCGGCTGGGCGAGGTAAAGCAGCGCTTTTCGTTGAAGGAGAAGTTGTCAGGACGATTCAGGAAGGCGATATTGTGGAAGCGTTGGTAGCGCTGGCGGAGGAAATTGCTGAAAAGAGGCGGAAGGAGAAAGAGCAAATGACCGATGACAAATGAATGACGAAAGTTTAGGGCATCTAAGGGACGCAAGGGGCAAAAAACGCTGTTTGGAAACGAACGCCTATCGGCTAACGACGGTGGTTTTTCACCGACGCATCGCTTTAACCGCATCTCTCAAACCACTCAGGAAAGCATCAAGGTGTTCTTGGTAAATTAGGACTCTTTGGCGGGAGTAGGAGCCTTCGCTCGTTTGCTGCGATTCGGTGATGACCAGATACCGCTCGCCCCGCTGGTTTTCCTTGACATCAAAGAAGTAATTTCTTTTGCCTGCAGCGACTCTCGTGTTGAACAGAGTCTGACGACGCCCCTTTTCCATTGCCTTTCACCTCCTACTCTATTCTGCACGGCATTGATGTTCTGCGCGACCGAAAACTGTGTTCACTTCACGCAGGTCTTGGTCGCCCTAAAAGTTCGCTTAAGAGTTCGTCAATTTTCTGCTTGCCGACATCGCCCATCTTCTTTTGGAACTGCTCGCCGCTGATGATTTTCCCGCCAAATCGCTTTTGCAACTTCTTTCGGTCAGCCAGTATCTTTGGGTTGTTGGTGACGAACATGGCGTTGTGGCGGATGGAGTTCATGTAGTGCACGAAACTGTCGCCATACTCGTCTCGGTAAATTCGCCGGAACTCTTCCCACTCTTCGTCCGTCAGCAACTTCGCTTCTTCAACCGCCCATCTCCTGACTTCTTCCAATTCACGCTTCGCTTCTGGTTCAAGGCGCTGCTTCGCTTTCCAGTAAGCGTCAAAGGGAATTTGACCTGACAAGAACAGGTGGGTTATCAACTCCAACTTGACCAAAGCAGCAGTTTTGATTTCTGGCAGTTCTTTCTTCTTTCGCCCCATCTTAGTTCACCTGTCCCTATTGTGGCACAGCCTTCCAACCGACAAAACCCGCATCGGGCAAGTCTCCATCTAAGACAGGTTCGGGGTGCAAGGAAAAGTCCGATGGCGGTTGCCTAAGCGTGCTGCGGGCTGCAACTATGTGAAAGCCGATGAAATCAAGCATCTGCTTTAACTCCGTGCGGGAGAGGAAATGGGCTGCTTTGTAGAAGGGATGCCCTTCGCTGGCTTTTCGCTTGTAAAATTCGCCCCAAGGCGAATCAGCGAAAACCATGCCTAAAACCAAGGCTCCGTTGTCACGAAGCACTCGTTTCGCTTCACGCAGAACACTGATTGGGTCGCTAACGAAGCACAAAGTGACGACGATTAAAACGGCGCCGAAGGAAGCGTCTCGGAAAGGCAATTTCTCGCCCATAGCCTGCACTACAACGACATTGCGTTGTCTTGCCAGCAAAAGGGGTTTCATCGCCGGGTCAACCCCCACATCAACTTGCAATTCCTTAGCGAACCGTCCGCTGCCCACACCAATTTCAATCCAAGGTTTCGGCGAACCACTCAACAAGGGACGCAAGACGGCAACTTCAAGTGGGAAGGCAACTCGCCCAATTGGACTGTCATACCAAGCGTCGTATCTTTCGGCGAGTTCTTCAAACAACTGCACAATTTCGCCCATGATGTTTCGCCCCTTAAAGTTTTGCAACCATGCTGCGGTATTGCGACGGCGTAGAGCCGAACTTGGCTTTGAAGTATCGGGTGAAATGGGACAGGCTTTCAAAGCCACAAATATCGGCGATTTGCTGAACGGTTTTGTCCGTCGTTTGAAGCAACTGTGCTGCTTTCTGCAACCTTCTTTCCAAGAGCCACTCCTTCGGTGACATCCCGATCGCTTTTTGGAACAGCCTTCTCAAGTGAGTTGGCGAACACATCGCTGCTTTTGCCAAATCAGAGACAGTGACCTTTCCGTCGTTAGAAGCAAAGAGTTGGAATGCCGGACAAAGCAACTTTATGGCTTTGGCATCTTTCGGTGAAGCAGTTGGGCGAAACCGTTGTGGTTGCTCTTGAACGCATCTCAAGAGAATATCCGTCACCAACGCTGTCCCACGCAACTTCCAACCCTGTGGCTTCAAGTGAAAAAGTCTTGACAACTCAAAGGCTGCTCTTGCGAAATTTTCGTCCCCGTCAACTTTAGGCGGGAAGCCGAGCAGGTCAAGGACGCATTGGACGCCTAAGAACCTTGCTGTGAAGTGGACAAAGGTGGTGCAGAAAGGGTTAGCGCCTACCGAGGCTGCTGAGTGACGAACCCCTTCAGGGACAAAGATGAGATTTCCTGAGCCAGCGACGAAATTTTCCCCACCGATTGTCCACCTCGCCGTGCCTTCCCGAACAAAAACCATGAGACTGTTGGGCAATTTTTGGGGCGGAAGTTGCCAGCCCAATGAAAACTCGTGATCCCACGCACTGATGAACCTGATTTCCGTGTTGTCCCAAACCCACGCCCATTCGGAGAGTGGACCAGCGTCAGGGAAGGGCGTTAAATGAAGTTTTGCCCCGACCTTCATGAGACCATCACCGTCCTCGGTCGCATCAATTATAGGGCATCAGCCTTTGTGCCTGTCCAACTCAAACTGGTTGGTTCGGCTTTGGCAAAAAGATGGTCGGTTTTGACCTTTATGGGAAAGCAATTGCACCACAAACTTTGTCGTGCCCAAAAGGCGAAAACGAAACCGAAGAAGGAGGCGATGAGGATGTATCTGCGGATAGACCGATTGCAAATTGAGTTGCCGATGCCAAAAGAACCTGACCCTAATGCCGCTGCAGCCGTTCAGGAACTTTTGGGCGGTCGCTTCGGTGAGATGTCAACCTTGATGAACTACACCTACCAGTCCTTCAACTTCCGCGCCCACGACAAACTCAAGCCCTTCCGTGACTTGATCGCAAACATCGCAACGGAAGAGTTAGGGCACATTGAATTGGTTGCAGCAACTGTCAATGCTTTGCTGACGGGAGTTACGAAACCTGCTGACCCAGATCAAGCACCGCTTGCTGTGGGCAAAGATGCCCGCAACACTTGGCACTTCATTGCCACCGCTCAAACTTCCCTCGTCGGTGACTCAATGGGTGGATTTTGGCACGGAGGCTATGTGTTCAACAGCGGTAACTTGGTGTTGGACTTGCTGCACAACTTCTTCCTTGAATGTGGTGCTCGCCTTCACAAAATCCGTGTCTACGAGATGACGACAAACCCAGTCGCTCGCGAAATGATTGGCTACTTGCTCGTCCGCGGTAGCGTCCACGCCACTGCTTACGGCAAAGCCATTGAGGTCATAACAGGTGTTGACATGACCAAACTTTTGCCCATTCCCAACATCCCTAACAGCAAGTTCCCAGAAGCCCGAAAATACGAAGAGGCTGGCATCCACCGAACTCTCTATCGCTTCAGCCCCGACGATTACAAGGACATCGCCAAAATCTGGCGCGGTCCGTCACCCACAGGCGATGGCGATTTAGTCGTCGTTGATGGTCCGCCAACGGGAGGTCCTGTCCCTGTTTTACCAGAAGTCCCAGAAGAATTTGCTCCGGGCTTGACCGCAGAGGAAATCGCTGAACTCGCCAAGAAATTGGCAGGTTCGTGAAATTCGGAAAGGAGTTCCAAGACGAGGACGGGGATGCTTTCTCGGCATCCCCGTGTTTTTTTTTTGTGACCACAAGCGCTCCTGAGTCAGTCCATTACGCTTCAAACTATTGCCTGCCAAAATTTGTGCTGACGCAAATTGCTTTAAAGCGATTTCAACTTGCGGGAGTGAAGGGCAATGGCTGAGCAAAAGGTGCTTCAACAGGTTGTCGTCCCCAACATCAACCCGAAAGAGTTTGCCCGCAAGGGGGAGGCAGTCTACGAACGGTTGAAGGAACAAATTGAGCGTGAGCATTACGGCAAATTCATCGCCATTGAACCCGAAAGTGGCGATTACGAGATCGCCGACCGAGCCATTGATGCCACCCTCCGCTTAAAGGCGCGACACCCTGATAAGTTGCTTTACGGACGACCTATCGGCTTCCATCGGAAGTTGAGGCGGTGAGGACAATGGCTGTCATTGAGGGCTTCATAGATGAGCAGCGGCAAGGCTGGTTGCCCGTAAAGGTGCGGGGGATGTTTGGAGTTGTTGAGACAAATGCAATAGTTGACACGGGATTCAACGGCGATCTTGTTGTGCCTGTGTCTTTGGCAGCAATGCTGGGCTTGATACTTGTGAGAGTTGAGCGATTTGAGTTAGCCGATGGGACGGTTAGGGATCACTTCGTCTTTCACGGCTGGGCTCAAATTTCAGGCTTGCCCGAAGTGCCGACAGAGGTCATTGTGACCTTAAGCGGTGATCCCTTGATTGGCATGGAATTGCTGGAAAGTTGGGACGCTACAGTCTCTTTCAACTTGCCGCAACGAAAAGTTTTCGTCTCAACGCCGTAGCATTGTTTGGAGGTGCTTTTGATGGAACGATGGGTTGTCAAGGCAGTTGTTCAGGGCAAAACTTTGGTGCTTGAGGAAGAATTGCCATTGCCCGACGGGACGACAGTCACCGTCACTGTAATTCCGCAGGATTTAGAAGAACAGCAAAGGCAAGCACTTTACGCCCAATTAGAAGCAAAAGGGTTCATCAAAGTTCCCAAAACTTTGCCCGACAAAATTACCCATAATCCGCCCGTCGCCGTTACTGGCAAGCCGCTTTCTCAGATCATCATTGAGGAGCGGAGAAGGTGATGGCGGACTACTTTTGTGACAGCAGTGGTGTTGTCAAACGATATGCATTAGAAGCGGGGACTGATTGGGTTCGGCAAATTTGCGATCCTTCCCAACAAAACGAGATTTGGGTTTCCATCATCACTGGTGTTGAAGTTGTGGCGGCTATCTGGAGAAAAGTCCGTGAAGGCTCGTTAAGCCCTTTGACAGCAGCCAAGATAGTGCACGAGTTCAAAGAACACTTCCGCCACCAATATCGCATCGTTGAAGTTCACGAGGAAATTGTGGAAGAGGCAATGGCGCTGGTGGAAAAATATGGGTTGCGAGGCTACGATGCTGTTCAATTGGCATTAGCAAAGTGGCTCAACCAGCGTTTTCTGGAGGCAGGTCTGACTTCGCTCATTTTTGTTAGCGCTGACGAAGATTTGCTTGCTGCCGCTCAGGCAGAAGGTTTGGTGACCGAAAACCCAAACTTGAAGGAGTAAATGTTGACAGGTAGGGAGGCGAAAGGCGATGCGAATTGGTGATTTCGTTGAAGTGGCAAATGTCAATCCCGTCATCCAACTTTCCCAAGTCCGAGATGCGACACGAACCAAAGACTTTCCCAACGAACTTGCACCACTCATTGACAGTTACATCGTCGTTGAAGGCTCAAACGCTGCAGCGTTGCACGGATTGCTTTCTGCTTTGCCAACAGGTGGGGCGTTTTTGCTTAGCGGGGTTTACGGGACAGGCAAGTCGCATTTGATGGCTGTCATAGGTTTGCTCGCTGAGTTCCCTGAAGCCAGAAATCGCTTTGCTGCCCGCAACCCAACTTGGACGCCTTTGCTTCAAGCCCTTCCTGACCGACGCTTTTTCACCACCTACATCAGCCTTGACGAATTTGATCCCGCTGCCTTCGCTTTGGAAGCGATTGTCGCAAAAGAGTTTGCTGCGGAAGCAGAACGCAAAGGTTTCTCCGTTCCAACTGACACATCGGCACGAGGCGAGTGGCTGCACAATGTTTGGCAAACTGTCCGACAGAGGGGTTTTTCGGGCATCGTCCTTTTGCTGGACGAACTCGCAATGTTTCTGAACGCAAAAAGTGGCGAGAGTTTAAACCGAGACGCTTCGTTCCTACAGTTTTTGGCTCAAGCGACTGCTCGGCTTCCGCTTCTTCTCGTTGGCGCATTGCAACGAGGGGTTGAGGATTTGCAGCGGGTTGAGCCTTACGCCCTAACGCAGGTGCGTGACCGATTTCAACAAACTTGGCTGCTCGGACTTACCCACGCCTTGCCACTCATCAATCAGGTCCTTGTGCGAAAACGCAACGAAGCCCAACTGCACCGTCTCATCGCAGAACTCCGACAGCAAAGCCGATGGGCGCAACAATTTAGCGTTGAGCAACTTTTCGCTTGCTACCCTTTTCACCCGCTCACCGTTCGTTGCCTTGAACGGAGCATTGGCGCTTTCTTCTCACGAACCCGAAGCATTGTCACTTTTGTTCAATGGAGCGTGGGCGAGAGACTGAATTCCGATTGGTGGCAACTCATTACGCCCGATATGCTCGTTGAACACTTTGAACCCGACATGCAGATTCACCCGCAATTGCGCCCATTTGCACAGCAAGTTTTGCCCTACTTTAAAAAGTGGGACGAGGGGCGAGGGACGGGGGACGAGTCAGAAAGATTGGTTAAAACCTTGTTGGCGTTTCAAGTTGGTGGTGAAGAGCCGTCGGCGCAAACTTTGGCAGATGCGTTGATGAAAGATGCCGACGAGGTTTGGACTTTGCTTGAGCGATTGCGGACGGAAGCCAACTTCCTTGAATCGGTGAAGCGGACGGGTTCGCCAAACGACACTTATCGGCTTGACCCGCAAATCACCGTAACCGATGCACTCCGACGCCGATTGAACGAGGCAATTCAATCCCTTGCCGATGACGATGCACGATTGCTGCGGTTTGCGTGGGAATGTCGCAGCGAAGATTGGACGCCACCACCGTTGTTTGAACTGCGGACATTGACAGTGAGTTGGATGCGGACTCAACGGCGAATTGCTGTGACCGTTACTGATTTGCGACGGTTGACAGAAACTCAACTGCGCCAAATTGTCGCTTCCCTTTTATCGCCACACACCGACGAATGTATGCATTTGTTCGTTGCTGTCCCTGTTGCCGTTGATGAGCAGCGAAAGCACTTTGAAGGACTGATGAAAGCACTTCAAGCATCGTTGCCCGCAATTAAGGAAGCAACGGGACAAGAGCGGTTTGCTTCTGCTGTCGCTGCATTGTTGCCGAGAAAACCGAACGATGCCGAGATGCGAAGGTGGAAAGAAAACGCTGCGGTTTGGTTGCTTGTGCAGGATTTGTCGCTTGCGGAAAGCGAACTGGGAATGAAAATGCTGGAACGGCTGCGAGAAATGCTACCTGCCCGACAGTGGGAAACGCAAAGGTTGATGCAAAGGCTTTACGGTGACGGCATTTTGATAGGGCTGGGAGTTAAGGACTGGGGACTGGAAGTGGACAAGTTAGTTGGAAGCGAGTTTGTCGGGTTTGATGAATTGGTGAGGGTTGCTGCCGAGCAAGTCTTGCCACATGTCTTCCCGAAGTTTACCGACATAGCGCCACGAAGGGAAGCAAGCGCTCAAACCTATCACGCTTTGACTCGGTTAGTCCTGAAAGGCTTGCCAGCAACTTCGCTGGACATCAATGCTCAACGGTGGCTGGAACTTGTGGCAGCACCTTTGGGCATCGTTGCTTCCAGAAGCCAAAAAGTTCCGACAGAACAAACTCCACCAACGCAAGTGACTACGCCGCCAACCGATTTAAACGATGCCGTGTTGAAAGTTATTGGCAACGGCTCGGATTATCGCCGAGTTGAGGCGGAATTGGCAAAGAGCGAATTTGGGTTGACACCTGAATTGACGCAACTTTTAATCGCTGCCATGTTACGACTCGGATGGCTTAGTGCCTTTGACCGCAACGGCGAAATTTTGATGCCAGAAAACATTTCAACGCCCTTTGCCCGCTCCATCGCTTTGCTGCGTCCCGCTCAGGTTTTGAGCGTTGAAGAGTGGCAAACTGTGCGAACTTTGTTGGAAGCGTTGTTGGGAGATGTCCCCGAAACCATAACGCCCGAAAGACAGC
>Ga0071330_1050783_pt1 | contig 54824 bp, 49 predicted proteins | sample GBScel77sediment_FD_63802 | JGI IMG/M metagenome (GOLD analysis project Ga0071330, IMG submission 63802) | Hot spring sediment microbial communities from Great Boiling Spring, Nevada - Cellulolytic enrichment Sediment 77C v2 (version 2) | ecosystem: Environmental > Aquatic > Thermal springs >...
TGTGCACTCCAGCGGCCATCCAATACCCCCCCAAGTTTAAAAAAAAGCTTCTGCCTTGCCTCTTGCGCCCCTCTTTTTGAAAAATTGAATAACGTGTTTTGTGCCTGCCATTGCCATGTGTTATCGTCATGACAAGTCTTAGATGTCTGCTGTTGCTCTTTTTTATAGATTTTAGCTCATTCTTGTTGAAAAACAGGGAGAGAAGAATAAAAAGTGCTTCCTCTACCTTACAGCTACTTAGTAGATTTGCACAAATCATCTCCCCCTGGCTCGCAAAAAAATTGATTTATTGTCCCATTCTTAAGTTTACCATATCAAAACACATAATTCAACAATTTTAATCTTGCTGAAAGGAGGCAATTAGGTTATGAGACAGATTGCTATTTATGGAAAAGGTGGTATTGGAAAATCAACAACAACTCAAAACACAGTTGCAGCTTTGTCAATTATTGGCAAAAAGGTAATGATTGTCGGATGCGATCCAAAAGCTGATTCAACACGACTTATTTTAGGGGTCAAGTCTCAGGTGACGGTTATGGACACTGTGCGAGAGGTGGGTGAAAGCAATGTCAAGCTTGACAAAGTGATGTTCACTGGTTTTGGTGGAGTTAGGTGTGTTGAATCTGGTGGGCCAGAGCCTGGTGTTGGGTGTGCTGGACGTGGTGTTATAACGGCAATCAACCTTTTAGAGGAGCTTGGAGCTTTTACTGACGACCTTGACTTTGTGTTCTACGATGTTCTGGGCGACGTTGTGTGTGGTGGTTTTGCAATGCCAATCAGAGAAGGCAAGGCAAACGAGATATATATTGTTGCATCTGGTGAGATGATGGCACTTTATGCTGCGAACAACATCTGCAGAGGAATACTCAAGTTTGCTGAAACAAGCGGTGTTAGACTTGGTGGTATAATTTGCAATTCACGTAGGGTTGAAAATGAAAAAGAACTTTTAGAAGCATTCTGCAAACGTCTTGGAACACAGCTTATAAAGTTTATCCCGCGTGATAATATTGTGCAAAAAGCTGAGATTAACAGAAAAACTGTTATTGAATATGACCCAGAGAGCAATCAAGCAAAAGAGTATTTGGACTTGGCAAAAAGGATAATTGAAAATGACATGTTCGTCATTCCAAAACCTATGCCAATGGATGAACTTGAAAAGCTCATTGAAGAGTATGGACTGGCAGATTAGAAAAAAGGAGGTTTTGAATAATTATGAAGATGATACGAGCAATAATTAGACCAGAGATGCAAGAAAAGGTTGTGAGGGCACTTGACTCAAACGGTTTTGTTTCAATGACAAAGATTGATGTATTTGGACGTGGAAAACAAAAAGGTATCAAAACAGGGAACATCGTCTATGACGAACTTCCAAAGACAATGATCATGATGGTTGTAGAAGATAATGACTGCCAAAAAGTAGTTGATATAATCTTGCAAAATGCGTATACCGGCAATTTCGGTGACGGCAAGGTATTTATAAGCCCTGTTGAAGAAGCTTATACCATCAGAACGGGAGAAAAAGGTCTGTAGTAAAAGGAGGTATTTTTTAAAAATGAAAGAGATAGTAGCTATTATCCGAATGAACAAAGTGGGTGTGACAAAAGATGTGTTGACTGCAGCGGGGTATCCCGCTGCCACATTCCAAAAAGTCATGGGGCGTGGCAAACAGCGAGGGCTGGTTGGTGAGGTAAAAGCAGTGGAGGTTGACAAAGCTACAGAGATGGTTCTTTCATCCACCGCTATGGAGTTTATTCCCAAAAGAATGGTTACAATCATTGTAGATGACAGAGACGTTGAGAGGGTTGTCAATATCATTATGGCTGTAAATCGCACAGGTCAAATTGGCGATGGAAAGATATTTGTTCTTCCTGTTGAAGATAGCATAAGAATCAGGACAAGAGAAAAGGGCTATGAGGCCCTGATATAAAAAATCCTATCTTTAAATAAAAGGAGGTTGACAGTCATGCCGTTTGTGACTTTGGACTGTGACAGGTGCATTGAAGAAAGAGGAAAACACACATATATAACTGACAGGAACAATCCTGTTGTACCTGTGTGCAATGTAAGAACCATCCCGGGTGACATGACAGAGCGTGGTTGTGCATTTGCAGGAGCAAGAGGTGTTGTTGGAGGACCTGTTAAAGATGTAATTCAGATAGTCCATGGGCCAATTGGTTGTGCATATTATACGTGGTCATCACGAAGACACCTATCTGATAGTGAATTTCATAGAAAGTATTGCTTTTCAACTGACATGCAAGAAAAAGACATAGTTTTCGGTGGGGAAAAGAAGCTTTACAATGCAATAATTGAAGCAAACCAGCAGTTTCCTGAAGCCAAAGCGGTATTTATATATGCAACATGTCCAACTGCCCTAATTGGTGATGATTTAGAAGCTGTTGCCAAAAAAGCTTCAAAAGCAATAGGAAAGCCAGTCATTGCATTTAATTCACCGGGTTTTTGCGGTGTTTCTCAGTCTAAAGGTCATCATATCGCAAATCACACAATCTTTGAAAAGATTGTTGGGACAAAAGAACTTGAAGACCCAACACCGTATGACGTTAATATCATAGGCGAGTACAACATTGACGGAGATTATTGGGTGCTTGAAAAGCTATTCACAAAGATTGGCTTGAGGATTATAACAGCATTTACTGGAAACGCTTCCTATGATATTCTGTGTAAGATGCACTATGCAAAGCTCAACATTGTCCACTGTCAGAGGTCAGCAACATACATTGCAAGGCTTATGAAAGAAAAGTACGGCACGCCATTTATCAGGGTAACACTTTTTGGAATTACCGAAACAATTAATTCCCTTAGGGAGATAGGAAAGTTTTTCGGGATTGAGAAAAAGGTGGAAGAAGTGATTGAAGAAGAGCTTGAAGCAATCATGCCAAGGCTTGAGTTTTTCAGAGAAAAGCTTCGCGGCAAGCGTGCAATGATTTATGTTGGAGCACCAAGAGTCTGGCACTGGATACCGCTAATGCGCGACCTTGGTATAGAAGTTGTTGCATGTGCTACAACATTTGGGCATGAGGATGACTATGAAAAGATAAACGCAAGAGCAGACGATGGAGTTTTGGTGATCGATAATCCTAACGAGCTTGAACTTGAAGAGGTTATAGAAAAGTACAAACCAGATATATTCCTCACGGGTTTAAAAGAGAAATACCTTGCACACAAGCTTGGTGTTCCATCTTTGAACTCACATTCTTACGAAAATGGACCGTATGTAGCTTTTGAAGGTCTGGTCAATTTTGCAAGAGACCTTTACAAGTCACTCTATGCTCCAGTTTGGAAATTCGTTGACAGGAGGTGGGCATCACAATGGCAACAAAACTTAGCAGTCCGCTAATTTCGAAAGCAAACAGACATGTTACCATAAATCCTCCAAAGATGTGTCAACCAATTGGTGCAATGTATGCAACGCTTGGTATTGACAAGGCAGTACCCCTTGTTCAAGGTTCTCAAGGATGCTGCACTTATGTTCGATACCAGTTCAACAGGCACTTCAAAGAACCTGTGAACATTGCAGTGACATCTTTCCACGAAGATGCGGCTGTGTTTGGTGGAAGAAGAAATCTTATAGAAGGAATAAGAAATCTTGTTTTTAGATATGCGCCAAAGGTGATAGGTGTTGTCACAACATGTTCAAGCGAAACCATAGGAGACGATATAGAAGCTTTTATAAAAGAGGCATATAAAAAGGTGAGAGAAGAACTGGGTGATGAGGTTGCACAAAGCGTATTTGTTGTGCCAATTCATACACCAAGCTATGCAGGAACACATGTCAAAGGCTATGATACAGCAACAGTTTCGTATATCAAATACTTTGCAAAGTCAAAAGAGCCAAATCAAAAACTGTATATTATTCCAGGAATGATTAATCCTGGCGACATCGAAGAGGTAAAACACCTTCTGAGTTTAATGGGTGTAGAATACTCAGTTTTATTTGATATTTCAAAAACCTTAAACTCACCACTGATGCCTCCAAAACCGCTCTATCCAGAAGGTGGCACGCCATGGCAGGAGCTTGAAGACTGTGCAAACGGGAAAGCCATCTTAGCTCTTTGTCCTCATGCAGGTGGCACTGGTGCAAGTTATTTGGAAAGCGAGTTTGGTGTAAAAAGTATCCTTGGTCCGTTCCCGGTTGGAGTAGAAAATACAGATAAATTTATTGAGAATGTTGCTTCTATCTACGAAATCGAAATTCCAGAAGAAGTCAAAGTTGAAAGAGGTCTTCTTTTAGATGCTATGGCAGATACTTGCCAGTATACAATGATGAGAAGGGCAGCTGTGTTTGGTGACCCTGACATTGTAATAGCTGTGACTAAGTTTTTGTGTGAACTTGGGATGGATGTAAAGGTGGTGGAGACAGCAACGCCTTCTCCTACCTTTGCCGATGAGATAAAGAAAATCTTTGATGAATATAACATTGAAGGTGAAATTCTTGTAGACAGCGACCTTTATGAATTTGAATACTTAGCAAAAGAGGCAGGGGTTGAAGTCATACTTGGCAACTCAAAAGCAGTTGAAGTTGCAAAATCAGTAAAATGCCCTGTTGTGAGAATAGGCTTCCCTGTATACGACAGGGTTGGATATTTCAGATATGGAATAACAGGGTACAAAGGAAGCATCTGGCTTTTGGATTTGATTGTAAATACAATCTTGGACTATTCTTATCCACATGACAAACTTCACCAGTAAACAAGAAGAAAAGTGGTGAATTAAGATGGCTATAAAAGCTTTTTTAGAGCAAAGACAGGGGCACATTGTACAGAGTGGAATACCTCAGTGTTCAAGACCAACAATTCCAGGTGTGATGTCCCAGCGCGCTTGCACCTATTATGGGGCGCGCTGGGTTCTTGCCCCTGTAAGAAATTCAACTCACATTGTGCACGCACCTGCTGACTGTGCATATTATGGTCAGAATGTAAGAAAGAAGAATTATTTAATACTTTCAACTGATATGAATGAAAAGGATGTTATCTTTGGTGCGCATGAAAAGCTTGAAAGGTGTATTGAAGAAGCAGCAAAAATCTTTCCTGAACGGAGTTTGATATTCGTATATTCTACATGCATATCTTCTCAGATTGGAGAAGACATAAAGTGGGTTGTAGAAAGAGTAAAAGAAAAAGTACAAAAACCTGTTATCCCTGTTGAGGTTCCTGGGTTTGGAGGGTTTTCTCAATCAGACGGGCACCACATAGCCCAGAAAGCTATTATAAGTTATCTTTCAGAGTATTGCAAAAAAGAAAGTACACAGCCATTTTCTGTAAACATAATTGGTGAATACAATGTGGCAGGAGAGACGAGGGTTATAAAAAAACTGTTAGAAAAGATAGGAATAGAAGTTATATGCAGCTATACAGGTGATTGTGATGCAGATCTTATGCAAAAAAGCACATCTGCTGCATTGAACTTGCTTGTTTGTAAAAGCTCTGGGCTTTTGCTTGCTCAGTTTATGAGAGAAAGATACTCTATTCCTTTTGTAGATGTTTCATTCTATGGACTTAGCAATACTGTAAATTCTCTTAAAAAGATTTCGAAGTTTTTTGGTATTGAACATAAAGTAGAAATGGTCATTTCAGAAGAGTATGAAAAAATAAGAGATAAGCTTGAGAAATATAAAAAGAAAATTTTTGGCAAAAAAGCGATTATTCTTCTTGGAGGTTCAAGGATAGGTTTTATGGCTGGTGCGTTTAAAGAAGCAGGACTTGAAATCTGTGTATGTGGCAGTCAGTTTGGATGCAATATCGATTATGAGGCTGCACGGGTTGAGCTTCCTTCTGCACTTTTTATTGATGATTTTAACTGTGCAGAAATGGAGGAGATTCTCTTGAGGATAAAGCCTGATGTATTTATTGGTGGAACAAGAGAATGGTATCTTGCACACAAGTTTGGAGTACCATTTTTGGTACTTCCTCAGGAGACAAAACCCTACGCGTGTTTTGAAGGTTTTTTAAACATGTGTGAGGATTTGTTCAAAGAAATACATGCACCTGTATGGAGGTTGATTTGAGATGGAAAGTAAACTCCTTGGTCATCCGTGTTTCAACAAGGATGTCATATATAAAATTGGCAGAATACATCTTCCTGTTGCAAAGTCTTGCAATATCAAATGTAATTACTGTGACAGGAACATCTCATGCATAAACGATCACCATCCTGGCGCATGCTCAAAAGTGTTAAGTCCACAAGAAGCGCTTAGAAGGTACAAGGATATTACAAGTAGAGACAGAACTATAAAAATAGTAGGAATTTCTGGACCGGGCGATCCTCTCTTCAATCAAGAAACATTTGAAACTTTTGAGCTTATAAGAAATTATGATGCACAGGCAGAGTTTTGTATAAGCACAAATGGACTTTTATTAGAAGATTTGGCGGAAGTGCTTTTAAATTACAATGTCAAATATGTGACAGTCACGGTCAACGCAGTAGATAGCAATATTGCTCAAAACATTTATGAATTTGCCATGTACAATGAACTTCTATATTTTGGCAAAGAGGCGGCAGAGCTCATTGTCCATAAACAACAATATGGTATCTACAGAGCTTCTGAGCTTGGGCTTATGGTAAAGGTAAATACAGTTTTAATACCTGGAATAAATAACCATCACATTGAGGAGGTCGCTGCAAGAGTCAAAGCTCTTGGTGCTAAAGTGATGAATATAATGCCGCTCATACCATATGCAAAATTTTCTGATATTGAAAGACCATCTTGCAGTGTTCTTGCTCAAGCGAGAGAAAAGTGCAGTAAAATAATCCAGCTTATAACCCATTGCAGACAGTGCAGGTCGGATGAAGCTGGATTGCTTGTGTAAAAAAGTGGTGGTGAGAAAAAATGAAGAAAAAGAGAGTAGCAATTGCAACAAGTGATGGAAGACTTGTAAATAGACATTTTGGGAATAGCGAAAATTTTCTAATAGTTGATCTTTTCAGCGATGGAAGCTGTGAACTTATATGTGTTAGAGAATTTAAAGACAAAGAAGAAGATTGTTCTAATGAACAGAGAATAGAAAAGAGAGTGGATATGCTAAAAGACTGTGATGTAATTGTAGCAAACAGGATTGGGCTTTGTGCCTTGGAAAAACTATCTGACAAAATTGTCTTGGAAAGACAAGGGTTTATAAAAGATGCTTTGAAAGAGATTATGGAGCTTTTTATGTAAAGTAAGCTGGTCTTGCATTTTGCAAAATGAAAGGAAGATGCAAGAAATGATAAAAAAACTTTTTATTTTTAAGATGCGATGTGTCTATTTTTTTATAATAGCATCTTTTTTATTCTCAACAGTTTCTAATGTATCTTTTAGCAAAGATAAAACCAAAAAAAGTTTGATTATTTTTGTTCCTAACACGTTGGAAAGTATTGTCAAAGACATTTCTAAACAGTTCGAAAAACAAAAATCATGTAAAGTTATTCTCAATGTTGCGGGAACCCATGTGCTTGTCACACAGCTAAAAAGTGGAGCAAAATGTGATGTATTTTTTTCAGCAGACAAAAGGTATATCGACAGCCTCAAAAAGGCCAAATATATAGATAAATACAAAATTTTTGCCAGGACAAAACTCTGTGTAATATCAAGTTCTCCAGGCGTAAAAAAGTTTGAAGATATTTCAAAAAAGGGGATAAAGCTTTGTATAGCCGACCCTGTATCTCCAATTGGTATGTACACAAAGATGGTAATTGACAAGATAAAAAAGATAACAAGAGGTCTTTACAGCGGTACAATAGACAACATTATTTCGCGGGAGTTTGAGCTCACTGATGTAATTCAAAAAGTAAAGGTTGGTGAAGCTGACGCTGGGATTGTTTATTTTCCTGATGCAAAGCTTACAAAACTCAAGATAATAGACATTCCAGAAAAATATAATGTAGTTGCAAGCCATTATGTTGCAGTTGTAGAGAAAACTAAAAATCCAAAGCTTGCAAAAGATTTTATAGCTTTTATTAAGACCAAAACCATTGCAAAGCTATTGAAAGAAAAGGGATATGAATGATTGGGCTTTTTTAAATAATCCCAAAAGTGTGTGAATGAAGATGAAAAAGATATTCTTTTTATCAATTCCGTTTTTGCTGTTTTTGCTCTTGCCTTTTATAAACCTTATCTTTGTTGTGCCATATAGCACATTAATAAATGCTTTAACAAAAGAAGAGACCATGACTGCATTTGGTCTTTCATTTTTTACTGCTGCGATTTGCTCTGTTTTGGCATTTTTGCTGTGCACACCGTTTGCCTATTTGCTTTCATCTTTGAAAAAGAAAAATGAGTTTCTCGAGATTTTAATTGATTTGCCAAATGTTCTACCGCCAATCATAACAGGAGTTTTGCTTCTTTTACTTTATGGAAGGATGGGTTTTTTAGGCAGGTATTTGAGCAAAATTGGTTTTGAGATTCCATTTACTACATCTGCGGTTGTCCTTGCCCAGCTATTTGTTTCGATGGGATATTATTTAAAAGTCTCATATACTTCATTTTTAGCAGTGGATAGACAGCTCAAAGAAGAAGGGTACATCTTAGGATTGGATGAACTGGGGCTTTTGTTTAAAGTGTATTTGCCTGTTTGCAAAAAAGGGATTGTGATAGGGATACTTGGGACCTTCTCACGAGCGCTTGGTGAGTTTGGGGCAACAGTTGTTTTTGCGGGGAATGTCTACGGCAGAACACAGACAGTTTCTCTTTATATTTATAAACTTTATGCTCAAAATCAGGATGAAGTTTACTGTGTAAGCTTTATTATGATAGCCATCTCATACCTTCTACTTTATATTACCAAAAAGCTTTTGAACAATGTTGATTATTAAAGTTTAGAAAGTTAGAGGAGATGGGGACTATGAACAAAATTGAAAGTGAGGAGTATGAAGTTCTATCAAGGAACGCGCCAAATTATTTTAAAGATATATTTCCGTACACCTCAATACCAAAGATACCTTTTGAAGATACACCCGTTTCTTTAGATATTCCAGAAAATCTTTGCATCTCAGATAGCACATTCAGAGAAGGTCAGCAAGCAATTTCGTATATAGGAGAAGATAACGTGGAAAGAATTTTCGAATATTTCCATTATATAGATAACGAAACCGGAACAATAGAATACTCAGAATTTTTCCTTTATACAAACTATCACAGACGATGCGTTGAAAAGTGTTTAAAGAAAGAGTTCAAATTTCCACGGGTGGTGGGGTGGGTGAGATCTAAAAAGGAAGAACTAAAGACTGCAAAAGAGTTGGGGCTTGATGAGGTTGGAATTTTGATGCCAGCATCAGACTATCATATTTACAAAAAGTTTGGCAAGACAAGGCTTGAGGTTGCAAAAGAGTATATAGATATAATTGAAGAAGCTCTGGCTTTGAACTTAAAACCAAGGGTTCACCTTGAGGATATTACAAGAGCTGATATCCAAAACTTTGTTATACCTTTTATTATGTTAATTGAAAGTAAAACAAAAAACGAGGGCATAGAGATTCGTTATAAACTTTGTGATACATTGGGATTGGGTGTTCCATACGAGTATGCAAGCTTGCCCCGAAGTGTTCCAAGGCTTATAAACGTCTTGCGGCTACATTGCGGTCTTTCCCATCAAAGACTTGAGTGGCACGGTCACAATGATTTTTATAAAGCACAGGCAAACGCAGTATGTGCATGGCTATTTGGAGCATCAACTGCAAATTGCTGTATCAGGGGTGTGGGTGAGAGAACAGGAATAGCTTCGTTTGAAATCTTGATTCTTGATCTTATTCAGATAAAAGAGGAGCTTGAGAAAAAACTGAATTTTGAGGCTTACTGGGAGCTTGAAGAATATGTAAAGAGATTGGAATTGTGAAATTAAGGTATTGAAAAATGATAAGTTTTATGCTAAAATATTTCCAACATAGTAATAGGCGAAAAGGCAAAGGGGCCTTTTGAAAGAGCAGTCCTTTGCCTTTTTTGATTATTGTCACAAAATTATTAAAGGGAGGATGGTAGGACGTGAAAAGATTAAACTTTCAAAAAATTATTGGTATTATGGTAGTCCTGGTGCTTATCATTTCAGTTTTTTCATATGCTCAATCATCCAGCTCGAAAACTATACGACTTGGTGTGAATCTTGAGCTGTCAGGTGCTGTTGCTCAGTTCGGGCAAAGAAATTTGGAAGGGCTTAGAATGGCAATTGATGAAATCAATAGCAAAGGTGGAGTTTTGGGTAAAAAAATTGAGCTTGTTGTATATGATAACAAGTCTGACAAGACAGAAGCGTTAAATATTGCAACAAGGCTTGCGACAAAAGAGAATGTTTTAGCAATGTTAAGCCCTGTGACATCAGGGGCAACAAAATCTGCTTCAATTGCCGCTACAAGATACAAAGTTCCACTTGTATCAGCAACTGCTACTGATGATTCGGTTACAATTGATGAAAGAACAGGTAAGACAAAGGCATACGTTTTTAGAATCTGCTTTAATGACTCATTCCAAGGAAGCGTTATGGCAAACTTTGCACTAAAAACGTTAAAGCTAAAAACAGCAGCAATTATCTATGATGCATCATCAGACTACAGCAAAGGACTTTACAAGAACTTCAAAGAGACATTTACCAAAGGTGGCGGGAAAGTAGTTGCTGAAGAGGCTTTCGTAAAAGGCGAACAAGACTTCAATGGAATCTTGACAAAGATAAGGGACAAAAAGCCACAAGCTATATTTGCCCCTGTATACTATGATGAGGCAGGACTTATCATCAAACAGGCAAGAGAGCTTGGAATGTGGATACCAATTTTGGGTTCTGACGGGTTTGATGATCCAAAGGTTGTTGAGAAAGCAGGAAGCAAATATGCAACGAATATCTTTTTTTCAACACATTATTCCTCCCAGGACACAGATAAGAGAGTACAGGATTTTAGAAAAAGATACCAGCAAAAGTATAAGATTGAGCCAAACGCACTTTCAGCACTGGGTTATGATTTGGGTTATTTCATAGCAGATGCAATAAAAAGAGCAAACTCTACAACAGACAGAGAAAAACTTCGCAGGGCACTTGAAAACACCAAGAACTTTGTGGGAGTCACTGGAGTTATCTCAATAGATGCAAAACATAATGCAAAGAAGTCTGCGGTTATAATCGAGATTAAAAATGGTGTTCAGAGATTCAAACAGAAACTAAATCCTTAAAAGTTTTATCCCCTTTCTGGCATAAAGTCAGGAAGGGGGTTTTTAAATTTAAGCTCTTGTATACAGGTATACTTTAATGATATAATATAAAAGGTATTTTTAACAATCACAATTAAAGTTTTTGGGAGGTTCAAAAGCAAAATGGGTTTGACAGTTGCGCAAAAGATTATAAAGCAGCACTTAGTTAAAGGTGAAATGATACCGGGAAAAGAGATTGCTATCAGAATTGATCAAACGCTTACTCAAGATTCGACAGGTACAATGGCATATCTTCAGTTTGAAGCAATGGGTATTGACAGGGTAAAGACAAAAAGGTCTGTTGCATACATTGACCATAACACTCTTCAGACAGGGCCGGAGAATGCAGATGATCATCTATACATACAGACAGTTGCCAAAAAATATGGAATATATTTTTCCAAACCGGGAAATGGAATCTGCCACCAGGTTCACCTTGAGAGATTTGCAGTGCCTGGTCAGACACTTTTGGGCTCAGACAGCCACACACCAACAGCTGGTGGAATAGGCATGCTTGCAATTGGTGCAGGTGGTTTGGATGTTGCAGTTGCTATGGGTGGTGGCGAGTATTACCTGATTATGCCTAAAATTGTAAAAGTAAATCTCAAAGGTAAACTTCAACCATGGGTTTCAGCAAAGGATGTTATTTTAGAACTTTTAAGAAGACTCACAGTCAAAGGTGGCGTTGGCAAGATTTTTGAGTACACAGGTGAAGGTGTAAAAACTTTATCTATTCCAGAGAGAGCCACAATTACAAATATGGGAGCAGAACTTGGAGCGACAACTTCTATATTCCCATCAGATGAGGTGACATATGAATTTTTGAAAGCACAGGGAAGAGAGTCTGACTTTGTTGAGATTTTACCAGACCCCGATGCCCAGTATGATGAAGAGGTAGAAATAGATTTATCAAGTTTGGTGCCACTTGCAGCGTGTCCGCATAGCCCTGACAATGTTGTGCCTGTAAGCGAGCTAAGAGGTATAAAGGTTGACCAGGTTGCAATTGGGAGCTGTACAAACTCATCTTACAAGGACCTAATGAAAGTTGCAAAGATTTTAGAAGGTAAGACCATTGCAGAGCATGTATCACTTGTTATATCTCCAGGGTCAAAACAGGTTCTGAACATGCTTGCTCAAAACGGTGCACTATCATCACTTGTTGCAGCTGGTGCAAGGATTTTAGAGTGTGCTTGTGGTCCTTGTATAGGAATGGGTCAAGCACCAAGAACAAATGGTATTTCGCTCAGAACATTTAACAGAAACTTTGAAGGCAGAAGCGGTACACCTTCTGCCAAAGTATACCTTGTCTCACCTGAAACTGCAGCAGCATCAGCAATTACAGGGTATATCACAGACCCAAGAACTCTTGGTGATGAGCCAAAAGTAGAGATGCCAAAGAGCTTTTTGATAAATGACAATTTAATAGTACCACCTGCTGAGAATCCCGACGAGGTTGAGGTTATAAGAGGACCGAATATAAAGCCATTCCCGCAGGGAAAGCCTTTATCAGATGTTGTGGTTGGGAAGGTCTTAGTAAAACTTGGAGACAATATCACGACAGACCACATTATGCCATCCAATGCAAAGCTTTTACCATATAGATCAAACATACCATATTTGTCTGACTACTGCTTGACACCATCCGACCCTGATTTTCCTAAAAAAGCACGTGAGAACGGTGGTGGATTTATTGTAGGTGGAGTCAACTATGGACAGGGATCATCTCGAGAACATGCGGCACTTGTACCACTTTATTTGGGCATCAAAGGAGTTTTAGCTAAAAGCTTTGCACGAATTCACATGGCAAATTTAATTAACAATGGAATTATTCCGATGGTGTTTGAAAATCCGAACGATTATGATACAATTGAAGAGATGGATGAGCTCAAGATTGAAAATGCAAGAGAACAGATAGAAAAAGGCGATGTTTTAATAATTGAAAACGTGACAAAAGGATTAAAATACAGAATGATTTTGAATCTGACAGACAGACAGCGTCAGATGATTTTGCATGGTGGGCTTTTGAACCTTACAAAAGCTATGGGTATGAAATAAATAGTGAAGAGGGGAGGCCAAATCCCCTCTTTATTGAGGTTATCACAAATCTTGATGTGAGGAGGACAAAGAATGGCATACAGAATTACACTTATTCCTGGCGATGGTATTGGACCAGAGGTCACAGAGGCAGCAAGAAGAGTTTTGGATGCGTCAGGTGTAAAAATAGAATGGGAAGTTGTAGAAGCTGGCGAAAAGGTTATGGGACAGTATGGGACGCCACTTCCTGACCATGTGTTAGAAAGTGTAAAGAGGAACAAGGTGGCATTAAAAGGTCCAATTACAACACCGGTCGGGACAGGGTTTAGAAGTGTAAATGTTGCGCTCAGACAGGCTCTTAACCTCTATGCAAATGTAAGGCCTGTCAAGTCTTACGAAGGTGTTCCTTCAAGATACACAAATGTAGATTTGATAATTGTTCGAGAAAACACAGAAGACCTTTATGCGGGTATTGAATATATGGCGGGAGATGATGCAGCAGTTGGTGTTAAAATAATAACAAGGAAAGCAAGCGAGAGGATTGTCAGGTATGCATTTGAGCTTGCAAGAAGAGAAAAGAGAAGAAAGGTTACAGCTGTTCACAAAGCAAACATCCAAAAGCTTACAGATGGTCTGTTTTTAGAATGTGCAAGAAAAGTAGCGCAGGATTATCCAGATATAGAGTTTGAAGATATGATTGTTGATGCAATGAGCATGAAACTTGTCCAAAGCCCGGAAAATTATGATGTTTTAGTTATGCCAAACATGTATGGCGATATTCTTTCTGATTTAGCGGCAGGTTTAGTAGGCGGTTTAGGAATAGCCCCGGGTGCTAATATTGGCGAGGATGGAGCAGTATTTGAGCCAATCCACGGCTCTGCACCAAAAAGAGCAGGACAGAATTTGGCAAACCCGACAGCAACCATACTTTCTGGTGTGATGATGTTGAGGTACTTGGGCGAACTTGAAGCAGCTGACAGAGTTGAAAGTGCAGTGGCTAAAGTTATAAAAGAAGGCAAAGAGGTTACATACGACCTTGGAGGTTCAACAGGTACAAAAGAGTTTGCAGATGCAGTCATCCGCGAGATGGAAAGGATATAAAAAATAAAGAGTTTGAAGGTGGTTTTTGATGGTATATAGTTATTCAGATGATAAAGATGCAAGATACTCCCCTCTGTATGAGAAGATTTTTGAAGTGATAAAAGAAAAGATTTTAATGGGAATTTTAAAGCCAGGAGATCCTCTTGTTGAGGTAAAGCTTGCTGAAGAGCTTGGTGTTTCCCGAACACCAATAAGAGAGGCGCTGCGCCAGCTTGAGCTTGAAGGACTTGTATATTCTATTCCTCACAAAGGTGCGTTTGTTGCAGGTGTTACTGCTCAGGACATAGAGGATATATACACAATCAGGATGCTTTTGGATGGTCTTGCTGCGCGCTGGGCTGCTCAGAAGATTACGAAAGACGAAGAGGATGAGCTCACTGAAATCATAACTCTTATGGAGCTTTACACAAAGAAAAAAGATATTCCAAAGGTTATGAAAACTGATTCGCAGTTTCACCAGCTCATTTACAAAGCTTCAAAAAGCAAGCCGCTTGAACATGTTTTATCCACCTTCCACAGCTATATAATAAGGGCAAGGGCAACCTCTTTTGAGACACCTGGCAGGCTTGAGGAGGCTATGGAAGAGCACAAACTCATATACGAAGCAATAGTCAGCAGAGACCCTGACAAGGCGGAAGAGTATATGAAACTTCATGTCAAAAACGCAGCAAAAAATCTAATTGAACAGAAGAAGAGTGAAGAGAGAACAGCGGCAGGGAAGTAACATTTTCCCTGCTTTTTTTTTTGCAGGTATTAGTCTTTTTTGAAGGGGGAAGAATACAGAATAAAAAGTAAAGAAGGAGAGAAACTTTTCTTGGGATGAAGATTGAAAATATCAAGGTTTACAATAACAGAAATATCTATTCAGACAAAAAGGTTGTGGTATTAAAGGTAAAAGGAAAACTCGAAGAGGCAAGAAACTTTGCTAAGCTTTGCATCCATATTCAAAACCTTATAGGATACAACTTGGTTGAGTACTGGGAATGCCTGAATTTTGATGACCATATAGAGGTTTTGATTGAACATGACAATCAAATGCTTGTACACAGGGTCATAGAGTTTGCCTTAGAGTGCATAGAAAAAGGAGCCATCCCTGAACATTTTCCTGACAAGATTTCAAAGTTAAAAAAGCTCACAATTGAAACAGAACTTTCGCCAAATACAAGACTTTTGAAAAATGCCTGTATGAAAAGAGGTATCAGGTTTACAAGAATTGGATATGCAGATACATTCATGCTGGGAGAGGGAAAGTATGCAAAGCTTTTTGCTTCCATTATAAGTGAGCATGACTTTAGCAGGGTTAGTTTGTCAAGCGACAGAGAACTCCAGCGAAGATTTTTAAAACTAAACTCTTTTCCAGTTGTACCATTTGAAGTAGTCTTTACTTCTGACCAACTGATGGACAGCATAAAAAAGCTGGGATTCCCAATTTCGATAAAAGGCTGCAAAAAAGACTCTCCAAACATAGTAAATATCAGAACAAATCAGCAAGCATTGGAAGCATTTGATATGGTAAAAAGCATGGATAGCAGAGTGATTGTTGAAAGATACGTACAGGGTAAAAGCTATAAAGTCCTGGTTGTAAATGGAAAAGTCGTGGCAGCTGTTGAAAGAACCTCTCCATACATTGTAGGTGATGGTAAGAGAAGAATTTCAGAACTTTTAGACCAAGGTGAGAAAAATAATAAATATATTCAAAAGAATATTTTAAAACAGGGATTTACCTTGGACGATATTTTGCCCAAGGGAATGAAGGTCTTTTTAAAAGAACCGACCAGTTTTAAAACAGGGTGTATAACCACAGATGTTACAGAAAAGGTAGCATACGAAAACCAACAACTTTTTGTTAAGATTGCAGAAAAGTTTGGATATGTAATGACCATCTTAGACTTTGTTACAGAAGATATTTCCCTGCCATATTCGGTTGTAGGTGGATATGTTGTTGATGTTGAAACAAGTTGTGACCTTCGTATATTTTCGCAGACGTGCAACTGCGATATTTTCAATACTATTCTGGATGTGTATTTTGAAAAGATGCCAAATCCATCTGTGCCGATAATTGCTGTGTCAGGGACGTATGGTAAGAGCACAATTTTGCAAATAATGAGGTACATTTTTCAAAGATGCGGTCTGGAAACATCCATTGATAGTGAAATAGAGAATTTCTATCTAAGAAATTTTGGGGACTTGTCGGACATAAAACTTGTTGAATTCAATCCAGAAAAATGTATTGATGAGATAGAAATAGAACCCGAGGTAGGCATTATTACCAATACATTTTCTCAAAATCAGATAGAAAAAAACCTTTTGTTTTCCAGAAGCATTAAAGAAAATGGATATCTAATTTTGAACGTCAACGATGCTTATAAATACCTGTACAGTGCAAAAGCGAGATGTAAGATTGTATTTACATCTATTTCAAATCATCATCCAGATTTAAAGGCTCATATAGAGATGAAAAGACCCTGTGTGTATCTTGAGAATGATGTTGTGAAGATTTTCGATGGTCAGCAGGTTTTTTCGTTTTGCAACATCAGGGAGATTCCATATTCATACGATGGCAAGCTTATGTTTGCAGTTGACAATATTCTTCAGACAATAGCAGCACTGCATTTTTACGGTGTTGACAGTGAGATTATATATAGATTTTTGACTGAGTACAAGAACGATTCACATCAAAATCCAGGAAAATTTAATATATTTGATATAAATGGTGTAAAAGTAATTATTGACAGTCTTAATAAGAAGGAACACATGAAAATTCTTGCTTTGAGCCTCAGCTCAATAGGAATAAAAAATCTTTATTTTGTATGTGAGAAAGAACAGGAACAAAATCTGGATTTTATAGAAGACAAAACAAAGATTATAAGCAGACAGATAGAAAAGTTTTCAGATGTTGTCGAGATGGTAACTGAAGGTATAAAAAGAGCAAAAAAAGGAGATGGTGTGTTTATCGTTCTGCCAGAACCTTTAAATAGAGATGTTACGTTTGAGATAAGAGAGGGACTGGCAAAAAGGAAAAGGAATTTTGTGAACAATGCTTGAAAAACACAATAAAGTTTAGTATCATATCGACTATAAGAAGTTTTAAAAATTTATGGTGATTAGGAGTTGATTTTGCTATGAGCCTACCACAGGTGTTTAAATATAGAGGAAGAGAAGTATACAAAATTAGAAATAACCTCATCCACTATGGAAATCCGGACGACAAATTTATCGCTGTGTTTGTAATATTAGGTACTGAAGATTATAAGGGCTATAAAATTTCTTCACCTGTTTCGGTTGAACTTCAGATAAACAATCCAAAGCTCACTGTAAAAGAAAGAGTTGTAAAAAAAGCCGAGGCAGACAATCTTTACAAGGCACTTGAACTTGCTCATGTATGGCTTGTTCAGGCAAACGGTAAGTAAATTTTGGCAGTTGATTTTAGAATCTTTTAAGGGTATAATAGAATTGGCTGTGCTATGACGGGGAGGTAGCGGTGCCCTGTAACCCGCAATCCGCTATAGCGGGGTCGAATAGCCAGACTGAGGTATAACCCTTTTGGCATTGAGGGCAGACCGGGGTGAGGATGGTTGTGTCCTGCGCAACGCGAAGGCTGTGAACCCCGCCAGGTCCGGAAGGAAGCAACGGTAAGCAGTTTTTCGCGTGTGCCGCAGGGGTGCATGACAGGAGCCTGTCTGGTCTGCTATTTCACCAGGGGGGTTATATCGAAGCTGGTTGCACAGCCGTTTTATTTTTATATTTTTCCAGGAATAAAAATCTAAAAGTAAATAATTTTATTGACAGGTGCTTAGATTTAGAATATAATATAAAAAAGTATAACAAAGGTTTACAAAGGGAGGATAAGATACAAATGATAGTTCTTGAAGGACATGAACTTGTGACCTCCCGTGCTCTGACAGTTCTAAAACCTTATGTAGGTGAAGCCCATCTTATCTCGAGTATTCTTGTTCTTGCTAGTCTTCTTGAACTCAAAAAATTTTCCTTTTTTGGTTCTGAAAAGGTTTACTCTAAAATCAAAAAGCTTCTTTTTCCAAACGTTTGCATTGAGTTTTGTCAGGAATATCAAGAAGTTGTATTAATCGATGTCACTGCTATAAAAAAACACTTTATAGATTTAGAACAATTCAAAGTTTGGCTTGAAACTTTACATGCAAACAAAAAAATCTTGCTTTATGAGCTTTTTGCCGAAGGAAATTTACTTTTTGAGTTGAGTGACTTTATTTTGGTTGCTGATGAATTATTCAGAGTAGAAATATAAAAACCTTAGATGAAAACAAAGGGAGATTTTGAAAAGTCTCCCTTTTAAATTTTACTTAAAGTAGGTTATAATAAAAGCAGTCCTTTTTTTCGGGAATATATTATTTAATGAAGATTAGAATTACAAAAGGAGTACGAAAGGCTGTGAATACTGAATTAGAGTTTTGTTTATATAAACTTTTCGAAATAGTGGGAATTATAGCAGTAAGTGGAATATATATTTTATCGGTTTCTTTGGGCAATGAACTAAAAAACAATTTAATTTACAGTTATAGCAAAATATTTCCATCTCTTGTTGTTATTAAGTTCTTATATGTACTGAATTTAGAAAAAGAAGTTGTAAGTAACGTTAAAAGTATTCAAGCGCTTGTATTCTTGAATTTACTTTTAAAGTTTCTTATAATATATGCACTTATATTTTCAGTTTTATGCAGGGAAAGGTTAAAAGTATTTTTATCAAAGACATCGATATGGATAAATATCTCTTTAGTAATTGTAGTCTTTTTAACATTTAAAAATATAAAAAATTCCACGGCAAACATATTATTACAATCCACTTTATCTGCAACAAGGCTCTATTTTCTCAGTGAACTAATAGTAATTTTTGGACTTTTGTTTCTCATATATTTAAGTTTTTCTAACTTTTACTTTAAACAGAATAATAGTTTTAAAGTTTTTGTGTTGACTTTTGCAACTGGTGAATTAATTTTGTCTCTTTTTAAGAGAAAGGGCGTTCTTTTTACAGAAGCAGTTCAAAATGGAGCTATGTTTTATCTCTTTGTGGCAATATTTCTTGCCGTAGCAAAACAGAGAGTAAAATTTTTGCACAGTTTAGCAAAATTTAGTAACAAGGTATTAAAAGAAAAACTTGACTTGCAAAAAAGTTTTGAACTTCTTGTAGATTTTATTTATGAAGCTTATTCAAAAGTATTTCCAAGAATATGTTTTTATTACATCAAAGAAAATCAGAATTATAAGCTTATTGTGTTTAAAAGTGATGAGGTGAATAATAAATTTGAAGACTCAGATGTGGAGGAAATAAAACTTAAAAATAAGCTTTTGGAAAAAAAGAATATTGCTGCATTTGATATGAAAGATTTTGAAAGTTTTTTTGAATGCAAGTTTTCAAAAGGTAGAGCGTACAGTGGTTTTCAGACAGTAGTATATGTTCCTGTTGAAAGGTACAACAGGCTTGAGGGGTTTCTTGTTTGCTATTCCAGGATTAAAAACCTTCACATTACTGATGAACTTAGAGATGGTCTTACAATTTTTATGAATTTTTCTCAAGCTCTTCTTTCTCAAATTGAAAGGATTGAGAAGATAAAGAATTTATCAACAGAAGATGAACTTACAGGTCTTTACAACAGAAGATACTTTATGAAGGAATTGATTTTAGAGTCAATAGCTGCAGATAGATATAAAAATAAGTTTTGTGTAGCTTTTTTTGACATGGATAATCTGAAACTTTTAAACGACGTTTATGGACACGGTGTGGGAGATAAAGCTATAAAAATAATTGCCAGGATTATACGGGACAATATACGGAAAACAGATATTCCAGCAAGATTTGGAGGAGATGAATTCGCGGTTATATTCAAAAATTGTAGCAAGGATGCTATAGAAGATAGAATTAAGAATATAAAGCAATTAATCGAAAAAGAGTCACAGCTGCAACTTCCTGAAAAGATAAGAGTAAGCTGTGGAATTGCTGTGTATCCAGACGACACAACCAGTCTTGATGAACTTCTCAAGATTGCTGACATGAGAATGTATGAAGAAAAGCTAAAAAACAAAGGGGGCGATTTTGGTGCAGAAGGGCAGCAGCTCTGTTAGAGTATTTTTTGAGGATGTAAATATATGTGAAGATGTGGAAGTAGGGACTAATCTTTTGAGCTTTGTTCCAAGATTTGAGAGTTATTTTAAATCTCCTATAATTGCTGCAAAGGTTGACAATGAGATAAAAGAGTTAAAATATGTAATTTCAAGGGATTGCAAAGTAAAATTCATTGACATGACGCAGGAAGATGGTATGAGGATTTACAGAAGAAGTCTCATTTTTGTTTTGATTGTTGCAACACGGATGCTTTTTAAAGAAGTTGTAAATGTACAACATTCTCTTTCAAAGGGACTTTACTGTGAGGTTGAAAACAGAAAACTAAGCAGCCAAGATATAGAACTTATAAAACAGAAGATGAAATGGATAATAGAGCAGGATTTTCAATTCAGAAGAGAAAAGGTTTCAAAAGATGAAGCAGTTAAACTTTTTGAAGAAAAAGGGTTTTATGACAAGGCAAGAACGATAAAGTTTTCGGAAAATGAATATGTATATATTTATTACTGTGGAGATTATGTAGATTACTTCTATGGACATTTAGTTCCTTCCACAGGGTATCTTAAAATTTTTGACCTGATTCAGTACCACGACGGGATGGTACTTTTGTACCCGGACAAATCAGACCCATTTAAACTCCAAGAGTTTGTGGAGAACAAGAAACTGTTTGCAGTCTATCATGAGTACAAAAATTGGGGCAGGATACTGGGTGTCAGTAGCATTGGTGAGCTCAATGAGGTGATAGCAAATGGCAGAATAAGAGAATTTATAAGAGTGTCAGAAGCCCTGCACGAAAAAAAGATTGCATATTTGGCTGATCAGATTTCACAAAATCCGATGACTAAAGTTGTTTTAATATCCGGACCTTCATCCTCTGGAAAAACTACATTTGCCCAGAGACTGTCTATCCAGCTTAAAGTGAATGGCAAAAACCCTGTCTATATAGGTCTTGATGATTATTTCTTTGAAGATAAAGTTCCGCTTGACGAAAATGGCAAGCCTGACTATGAATCGATTGAAGCTATTGATGTTGAGCTTTTTAATAGTCAATTGAAAGACTTGATAGAGGGAAAAGAGGTTGTGCTGCCGCGGTTTAATTTCATAGAGAGAAAAAGAACGTTTGAAAGACGTGTCAGGCTTCAGAAGGATGACATAATAATAATTGAGGGTATACATGGGTTAAATAACAGACTTACTCCAATGATACCAGACGAAAACAAGTTTAAAATATATGTGAGTGCTTTGACGCACCTGAACCTTGACAAGCACAACAGGATTCAAACTACAGATTACAGGATTTTAAGACGAATTGTAAGAGACGCCAGAACAAGAGGTGCATCTGCTAAGAGAACAATTTCTATGTGGCCGTCTGTCAGAAATGGTGAGGAGAAAAATATTTTTCCCTACCAGGAAATGGCGGATGCTATGTTTAATTCAGCACTAATTTATGAGCTTGCAGTTTTGAAAAAATATGCTGTTCCACTGCTCAGGACAGTTACAAGAGAAGATGAGGAATATAGCGAAGCGCAGAGGCTTTTGCATTTTCTGAGCTTTATACTTACAATTGACGATGAAAAAGAAATTCCACCGCAGTCTATTATAAGGGAATTTATAGGAGGGTCTTGCTTTTATGATTTCTAAAAAAATACAGGGGCTTTTGAGGTATATACCTCAAGCCCCTATGTTTTTTTTAAAATGTAGCATTTGTTGAAAAGTTGTTTGTACTCTGGTTTATATTTTGACCGGGGTTAAACCCTTTTACTTTTGGTCTAAATCCGCGTATCATGGTACCGTCCATTCCTGCTGCACCTTTAAATTTTCTACCAAATCCTCGTGGAGCAAATCCCTTTGAAAGATCCCAGTTTGAGATTTTTGTCTTGATAGCTTCTTTCATTTTGTCTGCATGGTCTTTTGTTATTTTACCTTCCTGCAGAAGTTTGTCAATCTTTGCTGTTTGCATTGAGATTAAGTTATTTTTAAAGTCTGATTCAGAGATATTCTTAGACTTGATTAGGTCTGCAATGGTCTTTCCATTTTTCAGCTCGTTAAAAAGACTATCTTTTGTCATGCCGAGGATTGTAGCAATGTCACTGAACATATCGAGGTTATAAATGTCTTTTGAAAATGCTTTGATTTTAAAACCAAAGAAAGGAAGCTTTCCATCCCAGCTATCTATCTTCTGTTTTAAACTTTGCTTTAGCTGTGATGCTTTGTCGCTTGTTATTTTGTTGTTTTTAACAGCTTCATCAATCTTTGCATAAAGGCTTTCTAAAAGCTTTGATTTAAACTGGTCAAGCGTCAGACCTTTGTCCTTTAAAATGTCTGAGAAAGACTTTCCGCTCTGAATCTGTTTTTGAATATCCTCTTTTTTCATGCCAAGTATGTTTTCAATTGTGCCAGCAATGTCAAGGTTTATACCTGCTGTATATTTTCCAAAACAGAGCTTTGTGAGATTGCCCTTGAAAGCTGCCGGAAGGCTTGCCTTTGAAGAACCTGCAAATGCAAGGCTTACACTTAAAATCAGAATTGCAATAAGTCCTGTACCAATTATTGTCTTTATTCTTTTCACTTAAAAATCACCTCTTTTCATTTTGAATTTTTCTTTCAATATAAATTATCCCACACAAAATCGGATTTTGTGTTTCGCAATTGTAAAAATATTTTTAAGGAAGATTTTTACATAAAGATGTGTTTTTAAATGGATAGCAAAAGGGTATATTAGAATCGAAAAAAAACTTTTAAGAAGGATGGTGTAATATGGAAGATGAAGTATATAGTGATTGGTGCTGTTGCGGGTGGAATGACAGCTGCAATGAAAATAAGACGAAATGATGACAAAGCTGAAATTGTTGTATATGACAAAGACACTGACATATCATATTCTGGTTGTTCTCTTACGTATTACATTTCAGGTGTGATAGAGAACAGAAAAAGTATTGTTCCAAGAGATAGCCAGTATTTCAAAAAATTCAATGTTGACGTAAAAACTGCTCATGAAGTTTTAAGAGTGGATACGCAAAATAAGAAGGTGATTGTAAGGAACTTGATTACTGGTAATATCTTTGAAGATGGGTTTGACAAGTTAATTATTGCAACAGGAGCACATCCTGTAGTGCCTAAGATTGATGGCATAGAGCTTGAGGCAATATTTGTCCTTCGAAATGTCAAGGATGCAGATAGAATAAAAATGTATATAAATTCTTATTGTCCTAAGAAAGCCTTGATAGTTGGTGGTGGGTACATTGGACTTGAAATGGCAGAAGCTTTGAAGGTTTTGGGGATGGATGTTGTTATCATAGAAAAACAAAAAAATATTCTTCCAAACATGGATAGTGATATGGCAAGACTTGTTGAGAACTATCTTGAAGAAAAAGGAATTACAGTAAAAACCAGCACATCTGTTTTGAGGTTCGAAGGTGATAAGAGAGTAACAACGGCTATTTTGAGTGATGGTTCAAGATTGGATGTAGACTTTGTGTTAATTGCTGTTGGTGTGAGACCTTCCACCCAGTTTTTAGAAGGAAGTGGCATACAGCTTTTACCAAATGGAGCTATAAAGGTTGACGAGTATATGAGGACAAACATTGAAGGAATTTTTGCAGCGGGTGACTGTGCTTCGGTGTATTTTAAGCTAAATGGTAAAACAATATATATGCCACTTGGATCAACAGCAAACAAGATGGGAAGAATAGCAGGTGAAAATGCAACAGGTGGGAACTTGAAGTTCAGTGGTATTTTAGCAACATCTATTTTCAAGGTGTTTGATCTTACAGTTGCACAAACAGGTTATACAGAAAAGATGGCACAGCAAGATGGAATTGAATATGAGGTAGGGCACGTTACAAAACCGCATATAACAACAGCATATCCTGGGTCTGAGAAAATGACAATAAAAGCTTTAGCTGAAATTTCATCTCGAAAAGTTATAGGTGCTCAAATTATTGGCACAAAAGGAGTTGATAAGAGAATTGACGTTTTGGCAACTGCAATCTTTGCAGGACTTACAACTGACAATCTTTTCCAGCTTGATTTAGCTTATGCACCGCCATTTTCGTCTGCAAAAGACCCTGTTCACTATGTTGGCATGGTTATGTCAAATTTTCTTGACAAGAGAAAATTTAATTGTACGCAGGAAAAGCTTTTGGAAAAGATGCAAAAAGGAGAAGATTTTATTGTTCTGGATGTTCGAACACCTGATCAGTATAAAATCAAGCATATAAAGGGTGCGATAAATATTCCTCTTGAGATGCTGCAAAATAAAATGAATCTGCTTCCAAAAGACAAGCAGATAATTGTATACTGCAACAGTGGGGTAAGTTCAAATATTGCCCAAAATATCCTTCAGCAGAATGGGTTTAGAAAGGTTTATAACCTTTCAGGCGGTATTTCGAACGTGACTTTAGAGCAGCTGCTTGAAAGAAATACCTCAGACTCTTCTCCTTCTTCTCCAGACCTTTAAAAATATTATCCATGCTATTATCACAATGCAAACCAGCACCAAAATGGCAAGCCAAAAAATGAATGCATCTTTTTTGTAAAGGAATTTGAACAAGTTAAATCCGTACCAGTAAAAGTACACATAGAATGTTGCCCAGATGGTATTTCCAATAAAAGCAGAAATGATATATTCATAGAGATTCATTTTACCAATTCCTGCCAAGAAAATAACAGGGGTACGTGGAACTCCTATTATTCTTGCTATTGGTAGAGCAAATATTCCATACCTTACAAAAAAGCTATTGACGCTCTCAAGCGTCTCTTTTTTTATTCTCAAAAGCCTTTCAAAAAGGCTGATTATTTTCTTTCTGCCACTTCTGATAAGAAGGTTCACAGCAACATTTCCACAAAGATTTCCTAATGCTATCACCATTATCAATGTAAAAGGAGTAAATTTGCGTGAGTTTAAAAGTGCTACTGCGCCAAGGTAAGCAATCTGTGTTGGGAAAGGAATCCCAAGTCCTTCTATTGCCAATATCAAAAATATTCCCCAAAGTCCGAAATTGTCAACCATGTATTTCAAAAATTCAATCATATTTCTATCATCTCTTAAAACAAGTTTTTCACTATCTATTTTACTCTTTTTTTCATAGAATAAACAGAAAGATAAAGTTTGGATTTGCTAATATGACTTTTCAAAATTTTGTTAAATACAAAAAAAGAGCATTCAAACCAATGAAATACTCTTAAGACACATAAATGGCATAAAAATTAGTTTAAAGTTGATAAAATTTTTGTATAGAGTATGGGCAAAAGGTATAAAATTCATATATGAAAGGTGTTGCAAGTCAAGAAAATTTCTTGACTTTTAAAGTGATTTGACAAAAAATTTTTTTTAAATTAAAATAACAAAGAAGTTTTTTAGAAAACAAATCCATTTTGTAGGAGGTTGATTATGAATAAACTGAGGTGCCTTGTGGCAAGGTCAAGGGATATGAAGAAGCTTATCCTGGGTTTTGTCATGGTATTTGTTTTGTCAGTCCTGCTTGGCGCCATGACTGCACAGGCACTGGTGAAAGAGGTTAGCATAACAATTGACGGCAAGACATTTTATTATAAAACAATTAAGTCCACAGTAAGAGAGGTCTTAGAAGAAAATCAAATTTACTTGACAAAAGATGACTATATCTCGCCTTCTTTGGACACAAAAATAAATGAAAATACCCAGATAATAATAAAAAGAGCTTTTGAAGTGAAAATACTTGTTGGTGACCAGGAAAAAGTTGTGTATATTCCAAGCGGTACTGTTGAGGATGCAATAAAAAAAGCAGGGGTTGTTCTTGGAAAGTCAGACAGGGTAAATCTTCCTCTTTCTCAGCTTCTTGATAAGCCCACTATCATTAAAATTACTAAGGTAACAGAGAAGGTGGTCGTGGAAAAACAAAAGATACCTTTCAGTACAGTTACAAAGACGAACTACAATATGGACTACGGAAAGCAAAAGGTTGTCCAGCAAGGGCAGGATGGTATCAAAGAAAGAAGATACAAGCTCATATTGGAAGATGGTAAAGAAGTTGAGAGGAAATTGCTTGGTGAACAAATTGTCAAGCCACCGAAGCCAAAGATTGTTGAAGTTGGAGCAATAAGATGGTTCAAGACATCAAGAGGAGAAGTGGTCAGATACAGAAAGGTTTATACAATGATAGCAACTGCATATTCTTTGACTCCAAGTGATACAGGCAAAAGTCCATCTCACCCTGACTATGGCAGGACTGCAACAGGTCACAGAGTTCGACGCGGGGTTGTTGCGGTTGACCCGCGGGTGATTCCGCTTGGAACAAGGCTTTATGTGGAAGGGTATGGTTTTGCAACAGCCCTTGACACAGGTTCTGCTATCAAGGGAAACAGAATAGATGTGTTTGTTGAAAAGGATGCGTATAAATTTGGTGTGCGGCGTGTAAAAGTTTATGTGCTTGCAAACTAAAAAATTGGAGAAAGAAAACGAGGCCTCCTTGACAAAAAGGAGGCTCTTTTATTGTAAAAATACAACATATCATTTTCAAAAATTTAAGAAAAGAATTTCAGGTTATTTTTTCAATTGAAATTTTCAAAAGTTAAATTAAAATTATGTTTTGAAGTTTCAAAAGAAAATTATTATAGTGAAAAACAAGGGGGCGTAAGATACTTTTATGTTCAAACTTCAAAGAGTGACAGACAAGCCAGTTTTGAAGCCAAAACAGGAAAATGAATGGGAAAGAGCAGCAGTTTTCAATGCTGCAGCTATATTTCACAGAGGGCTTTTTCATTTGATTTACAGGGCGACAAACATTCCACCGCATAAGGACTATGGTGATTACATTTCTACAATAGGATATGCTATATCAACAGATGGTATTAACTTTTACAGACTTGACAAGCCTGTGATGGTTGCAGAAAACGAACAGGAAAGAAGAGGAATAGAAGACCCGCGCATAGTTGAGATTGATGGGACTTTTTACATGACATACACAGGGTTTGGTGGCAGGTATGAAGGCGATTTTAGAATTATGCTTGCAAAGTCAAAGAACCTTATAAAATGGGAGAGAATAGGTATTGCACTTGATGAACCAAACAAAGATGCAGCACTTTTCCCAGAAAAGATAAATGGTAGGTATGTCATGTTTCACAGAAGATATCCCAATATGTGGCTTGCTTTTTCTGATGACATGATAAACTGGACAGACCATGTTGAAATAATGACTGTAAGAGAAAATTCATGGGAGAGCAGTCGCATAGGTATTGCAGGACCACCAATAAAGGTCAAGTTTGGCTGGCTGGTGATATACCACGCAGCAGACCATAAGAATGTGTACAGGCTTGGAGCAGTACTTTTGGACGCAAAAGACCCAACAAAGATTCTGTCACGCTTTTCGGAACCGATTTTGGAACCCGAGCTTTCATGGGAAGTGGATGGTTACATACCCAATGTTGTTTTCAGCTGTGGTCACGCAGAGGTTGGCGATGAGGTCTGGGTATATTATGGAGGTGCTGATACTGTAATTGGTGTTGCAAAATTTAATAAAGAGAAGATAAAATTTGATTGAAGTGATTTTCAAGTAAGTAGTAAACTTTATAATAGAAAATCAAAAACTTTATCGAAGAGGGCAAAAAAACAATGAAAGCAGCCATATTTTACGGTAAGAGAAGCTTAAAAGTAGAAGATGTTAGCTTGCCCACAATAAAAGAGGGAGAGATTTTAGTCAAGGTTGAGGCATGTGGCATTTGCGGTACAGATGTGCATATATTCAATGGAGAAGAAGGGTCTGCAAAGGTCACACCGCCGATAATATTGGGACACGAATTTTGTGGCACTGTTGTTGAGACAAAATCTAAGCTTTTCAATGTAGGAGACAAGGTGAGCATTGACCCTAACATCTACTGTGGAGTGTGCAAGTTTTGCAGAAGTGGAAGGCCCCAGCTTTGCGAAAACTTAACAGCGCTTGGTGTGAACATAAACGGTGGGTTTGCCCAGTATGCCGTTGTGCCAGAAAAACAGGCAATAAAATTTGAGAATATAGATTTTGCTGAGGCGGCACTGGCAGAGCCTCTGGCTTGTTGTCTTCATGGTCTTGACAAGATAAAGATTTTTCCCACCGATAAGGTCTTGATAATAGGCTTTGGTCCGATTGGTCTTATAATGCTTGAGCTTGTAAAAATGTATGGGGCTGATGATATCTTTGGTTATGAGATTGATGGTTTTAGAAAAAATATTGCTAAAAGCTATGGTGTTAAAGCTATTATCGATAAAGATTGCAAAGAAGAAAACTTTGACGTTGTAATAGAGTGTGCAGGGACTAAAGAGAGTATTGAAATGGCATTTAAAAGGGTGGGGAAAGGTGGCAGAGTCTTGGTGTTTTCTGTACCGTCACCGACCGTAGCTACTGGAATGTGTCCGTTTGAGATGTTCAGAAAAGAAGCTCAAATTTTTTGGTCGTTTGTAAATCCGTTTACTCAAAAACTTGCAATTGAACTTTTGCAACAAGGAAAGATAAACTTAAAACATGTTGTCACACACAAAATTTCACTTGCTCAGTTGCCAGAGGCACTTTCAAAAAGGTTTGAGAATCAACTAAAAGTGATTGTACAACCTTGACAAGCGCAAAAGGTTTGGGTATAATAAATAATGTACCATTTAAAGGGTGCGGAGAAGTACTCAAGTGGTGAAGAGGCGCCCCTGCTAAGGGCGTAGGTCGGGTGAAACCGGCGCGAGGGTTCGAGTCCCTCCTTCTCCGCCAGGAAAGGAAAGATAGATTAGTTGAAATAAAATATAACCTCTTCAAGTGAAAAGCTGAAGAGGTTATATTTTTTTTGGCAGGATTACTCTAAAGGTTGTATATCCTTCTTCAATTTTGTTAAGATCTCTGTACTCCGAGAAAACATCAATCTTGCCTTTGTACTTTTCAACTGTTGATTTTACAATGAAAAGACCCAGACCACTTGAATTTTTTGTGGAGTATCCGAGTTCAAATATTTTATCCTTTTTACATTTATCTATATATGATCCGGAGTTTGTTACTGTTATTTCAATCTGGTTACCTTCATCCTCTATATTAAGTCCGACATATTTAGATAGAGAAGATTTTGCATAATAAAATGCATTGTCAATTAGATTACCGCAGATATTTATAAGGTCCATAGAATCAAACTTGAGATTGCTAAAGTCTACACTGTAGTGGAATTCAAAATTTATCTCATATTTTTTAGCCAGTGCACTCTTTGCAAATATCAAGGCAGAAAGCTCTGCACATCCAAGTCCATAGAATTTTGATGTGTTTTTTAGATTTTCGCTAATTTGTTCGATATAGCGAATTGCATCGCTATATTTCCCAACACAAATAAGTCCCCATATAATTTGAAGGTGGTTATTAAACTCATGCCTTTGAGCTCTTAATATATTTATAAAATTGTCCAGCGATTTTATATTATCTTTGTAAATTTGAGTTGTCTTGAGTATGCTCAGGGCTGTAAAAAGGTTTTTGACAGTATATAAATTTAAGATTGCAAGTAGAGTAAAAGAATATATAACAAAAGTTCTTTGCCAGTAAGGTATTTTTTGATGTTTTATGAATTCTGTGTTTATAAAGTATATCGAATAGATAAGCAAAAGCATAATAAGTGCAAGCAGAAAAAGCATTGATACCAAAAGTTTTATATGTTCATTTTTCTTCATGCTTTACCTCATTCCCTTTATCAAGATACGAAGGCAGTATTTTGCAAATTTCAAATACCAGATAGTTTCTGTTCTTTATAATCACAAGAAGCACACTCATAATAACTATCTCAATTACAAGTGTTGTGACATCACACATGAATACCGATGGCGTGAGCGAGAGATTATTAGCAATTGTACTTACTATTGAATAACCACCAAATTTCAGCGTCAGACATAAGGATTGCGAAATAAGTCCCAAGATGATACCATATAAGGGTAGAAGTCTGAGGTATAAGATATACAAGAGTATCAGGCACAGTGTCATAAGCATAAGTCCCAGCATAAGATTTATATGATTGCCAAATACGATGGTATCCCAGAAAGCTTGAATAAAACTCACAACCGCAACTTTTTTTATGCTGTAACATATGCCAAACAAACTTAAAATCAGGCTTACAAGAAAAAATACTTTGAAGAAATACAAACAATACAACACTACATATGTAACCATTATCTACCATCCTTCATTTTTATGGATTGTAGAAACATTCTATAATGATATTATATATTTTATTTGTGTTTTATTCAAAACTTTTGTATCGATATGGGGGTAAGAAAATAATGAAATTTTACAAGATAGACATTTTACACAAAAATATTTTTGACAATTATTTTGCTGCATTTGAACCTGAGATTGCTGACCTGACATTTACAAACCTTTTTATGTGGGATCCCTTTTATGATATTCATTTTACCGAAGAAGATGGATTTTTGCTCATAATGGCAAAACCGTACAACCAGCCACCTTTTTTACACGGACCAGTGGGAAAAGATTTAAACAAACTTCCTTTTGTTATTGAAAAAGCCAGAAAATATTTTGAATCTGAGGGATATAGTTTCATGATAAAAAGAGCCTCTAAAAAGACAGTAGATATGCTTTCTGAGTGTGGATTGAAGTTTGAAAGTATTTTTGAAAGAGACCTTTCTGACTATGTTTACAGGGTTGAAGATTTGGTTCAGCTAAAGGGAAAAAAATATCATTCCAAAAAAAATCATATTAACAAGTTTTTAAGACTCTATTCAGACAGATATGAGTGGAAAAAAATAGATAAAGAAATTGTAAAGCTTTGCTGGGACTTTGAATGTGAATGGTACAAAAAGAGAAATGGGAAGAAGGATATAGGACTTACATTTGAGAAAATAGCTATAGAAAGGGCGATAAAAAATTTTGATAAACTTTCTTATGAAGGTATGGTAATTTTTATTGATGGCAGAATAAAAGCCTTCACATTTGGGGAGCCTTTAAATAAAAATACAGTGGTCATACATATAGAAAAAGCTGACCCAGACGTTGAAGGGCTTTATGCTTTTGTTAACCAAAAATTTTTAGCAGAGTTTTGGGAGGATTTTGAATTTGTGAATCGTGAAGAAGATTTGGGTAAGGAGGGAATAAGAAAGGCAAAGATGTCTTACCATCCCTTCAAGTTTGCTGAAAAGTTTACCATTCTTTTTGATTAACACAGTAGAGAAGTTTACCATATAATGAAATTGAGCTTTGAAAAAGATAGATTTTTATGGGAAGACTCGAACTGAAGTTGGTTGAAGAGAATTATTCTATAAGAATAGAAAGAATAAAACAAATAAAATCCAACGCTTATTTTGTAAAGACTAAAGATGGTAAAGAATATTTTTTAAAGATCAGCAGAGTTGACAAAGAGCATGTTGATTTTATTCTCAAGATTTTTTCACATCTGAAAAATACAAGTTTCAAAAGCCACCTGATTGATTTCCAAAAGACTATTGATGGTGGCTTTTACTTTTTAGATGGGGACAAAAGAGTTTATCTTCTATGTAAGTGGATAGATGGCAGAAGTGCGGATTTTAGGAATGTTTTTGACATAAAAGTGGCAGTTTCAGTCTTGCATCACCTTCATAAAGCTTCACTTTCTTTTGCTGAAAAAATAAAAAGCAGATTTCATTCATCTTATCAGGAAGTGTTTCAGAGAAAGTATTCACAAGTTATACAGATGAAGAATATTATACATCAAAAAGATAATTTTGGCTATTTTGATGAAGTATTTTTGAAGGTTCTAAGCAGATTTGAAGACAGGTTTATGGAAAGCATATATATGATGAAAAAGGTAGAAGAGCATTTCAAAAAAGAAAATCAGAGAGTATTAATTCATCATGACCCTGCTCATCACAATTTTATATTTTCTGAGACAGGGGTGTATCTCATAGATTTCGATTATGCGATGGTAGACTATGACGTGCATGATTTTGTGAACCTTGGCGTGAGAGTGTTGAAAACAAATGATTGGGACATCAATGTATTTCGGATTTATTTAAAATGTCTGGATGATAAAAATATTATAAAAAGATTCTGGTTGCAGACATTTTGGATTTTGATGTATTTCCCCCAGGAGATTTGGCAGGTAGGACTTCAGTACTATTTCGAAAAACAGCCATGGACAGAAGAGTACTTTCTCAAAAGACTAAAAGGAGCAGAAAGAATACAAGTAGGAAAGGAGATGATTATAAAGAAGATTGCAGGAGGGATTTTTAAATGGCATTGAAGGAAAAATTTAAGCTTCACTATGGCTTTGACATAAAAGAATTCAAGAAGTTCAAAGATGGATATCTTTTCAAGACAAGCAAAGCAGAATACCTTTTGAAAAAAACTAAAATGTCACCTGCAGAAATTGTCTTTATATTTCACTGTCATCAACATTTGAAAGATAACAAATTTGTCAATTTTGAAAAGATTGTTCCTACAAAAGATGGTTGTCCTTACCTGATATTCAACAATAACACATATGTGCTCATAGAACATTTTAAAAAAGAACCTGTCGAATTTTCCGAAAAGCAACTGGCAAATTTAGTAGAGTTTATAAATGCTTTTCATTCAGCATCCAGCAACTTAAAATCGGCTGTAGGTGCACGATACAAGGTTCAATATGGAAAAGATAGAATTGCTGCACGAAATATGTATTCGATGTTTACCAAACTAAAAGAAAATCCTCAACTAATACAGAATGAAAGGCTTAGGAATATTATTTTAAGTACAATTGACACAAACATTGAATATGTAAAAAAAGCATTAGAAATTTTAGAAGATGACAGATATCTTGATGTGATATCGCGCAGTATGCAGGAAAATAGATTCATACATGGCAAACTTGCTATTTACAACATCCACAAATGTTACGGTAAATTAAGACTTACCAATATGTTTGACTTGGAACTAAATGTCCGTGAAAAGGACATAGCCACGTTTGTAAAAAGCCTGCTCAAAATAGATAAAAATTTTGATTTTGAAGATTGCATAAGCAAATTTTATTTCACCTCATATGACAATTACAAAAAATGGTTAGTCTTAGCTATGATACTTCTGCCATATGAGTATTTTTCTCTTCTCAAAAAAATTATTAGGTTTAGAGATTTGGATTGGGCATCTGAAGGATTTGAAGAGAAAATTAAAAAGATATGTGAAAAAGACCAGTACAAGTACAAAATTTTAGCCTCCCTGCATTAAAAAAGATGTTTGCTCATATAGTTTTTAATGGGAGGTGTTTTTTGTTATGATTGCTCTGAGAGAGGAGATCACTCAATTTTTTGATATAGAGGTTTTTTATTTTATGCCTATCCGTGATATTTTAGTTCTCTCCACCGACAGTGGTCTTAAATGTTTTAAAAGAGTAGACTATTCGGTGGAAACGCTTTTGTTTATTCACGGGGGCAAAGAACACCTTGTTTCAAGAGGGTTTATAGACATTGACAGGTTTAATTTAAGCAAGGAAGGCTTGCCTTATGTTATGTTGGGTGATGAAATCTACGTGCTGACAGACTGGATTGACGCAAGAGAGTGTGAACTTGAAAATCCGATAGAACTGAAAGCTGCGACAGAAAAACTTGCTATGATGCACGAAGCCTCAATAGGTTATACAAATGTTCCTGAGGGTGCAAGGGTCAGAGATGATTTGGGAAAACTTCTGACTAAGTTTGAAAAGCGCTGCAACGAATTTTTGCGTATGAGAAAGATGGCAGATAAAAAAAAGAGCATGTTTGATTACGAGTATCTATTTACATACTCATATTATTTTGACCTTGCAAAGGAAGCACTTGAAAAACTTAAAAATTCAAATTATTCAATACTTTGTGATGAGGCAAGAGAAAAAAGAGGTTTTATTCACCGGGACTACTCTTACCACAATATTCTCTACACTCACGATGGTGATGTATATATTATAGACTTTGATTATCTTACCTATGACCTTCGAATAGTTGACCTTTCAAGCTTTATGCAAAAGGTATTAAAAAGGATTCACTGGGATATAAAAACAGGTGAGAGCATCTTGAACTGGTACTCAAATGTATCGCCACTGAGCAAAGACGAGCTTGAACTTGTCTATATAATCCTGCTTTTTCCCTACAGATATTGGAAAACATGCAACAGGTATTATAATGGTAAAAAGAGCTGGTCTGAAAAAGTATTTACAAACAAGCTTCATGAAGTTATTGCAGAAAAAGAATTTCACTACGATTTTGTCAGGTGGTTTGAAAAACAGATATGAAAAGAAGGGGCAACAAAACCTGCTGTTTTTTTGAGGTTTTTTGCCCCATGTTTATTTTAGCATTTTTTAAACTGACATCTGTTTGTTTTTATAGTATATTATCCTGAGTCCTTCTAATGTCAGAGTAGGATTTACAATCTGAATTGTCTTTGACTCCTCAGCAATAAGCCTTGCAAGACCACCTGTTGCAATGACCTTTGCGTTTGCTTCATCCATCTCTTCTTTTATCCTGTTTACCATATAATCCACAAGACCGACATAACCGAAAATTATTCCAGACTGCATGGCATGTACAGTATTTTTGCCAATTACGCTTGGTGGCTTTTGAAGTTCTATTCTGTGAAGTCTACTTGCATGAGAAAAAAGAGCCTCTGCAGAAATTTTAATACCGGGAGCAATCGCACCACCCAAATATTCTGATTTTCTTGAGAGTGCACAGAAGGTTGTTGCTGTTCCAAAATCAATTATTACTGCAGGACCTCCATAAAGTTCATTTGCTGCAACAGCGTTGACAATTCTGTCTGAGCCAACCTCTTTCGGGTTTTCAGTTTTTATATTAAGGCCTGTCTTAATACCGGGACCTACTACCATAGGGTTTGTGTCAAAATACTTTTGTATTGCTCTTTCAAACGAATACATAATTGGCGGTACAACAGAAGAAATAATAACATCCATTATTTCAGCAGGATTTATACCATTGTAAAAGAGCATTTGTGTCATAAGTATTCCAAACTCATCTGCAGCTTTCTCTTTGTCTGTTTTCATCCTGTAACTTGCTATCAAATCTTTTCCTTTGTAAACACCAAACACAATATTGGTATTGCCAATGTCAACAACTAAAAGTTTGTCTTTCATTTTCTCTCACCTATTAAAGAGTTTATTCCACAACAACTGCAGTTCCTGTAACTGAAACCATCAGCATACTTCCATTTGCACCCAGAACTTCATAGTCTATATCAATTCCAACAACTGCATTTGCACCAAGTATAGCAGCTCTATTTTGAAGTTCTTGCAAAGCTTCTTCTCTTGCCCTTATAAGTTCATTTTCGTATGTTCCAGACCTTCCGCCAAATATGTCTGTGATTGATGCAAAAAAATCTTTTACCAGATTAACACCAACAATTACTTCACTGCTCACAATTCCTTTGTATTCCACAATTTTTTTACCTTCAATAGAGGGAGTTGTTGTAACAATCATCAGAAAAAACCTCCTAAAATTCAAATTCCACATCAGAAAGTCTTTTCTTGAGCTCTTCCATAACTCTTATTTCGTCCTCAGGTGTCTTTGCTTCAAATGTAACAGAAAATCTTACAAAATGTCCTGCGTCGTCCCATGGAACTGTTGAAATGCACTTTTCTGTGATTAAGTATTCTGAAAACTCTTCAGCTGTCTCAAACCTTCGGCCATTCTTAATTCCCTTTGGAATCTCCACATACAAATAGAAAGACCCCTTTGGCTTTTGAGCGTCAAAGCCAAGCTCTCTTAATGTTTTTACAAGAAGATCATGACGGCGTGAATATTTTTCATTGATTTTCTCAGTAATCTCAGGATGCTCAAGTGCATAAATTCCTGCTTTTTGGATAGCCTTGAACTGACCTGAATCGTTGTTGTCTTTGACAGCTGCAAAGGCCTTTACAACAAGTTCATTTCCTGCAACAAATGCAAGTCGCCAGCCAGTCATATTGTATGCTTTAGATAAAGAATGAATTTCAACACCAACTTCTTTTGCCCCTTCAACTGAAAGGAAGGATAGTGGTTTGTATCCGTCAAACACCAAAGCTGCATATGCTGCATCGTGCACAACTATGATGTTGTTTTCCATTGCGAATTTTACAACCTCTTCAAAAAACTCTTTTGTTGCAACAGCACCGCATGGATTGTTAGGATAGTTCAAGTACATAAGTTTTGCTCTTTTTCTTATGTCAGCTGGGATTGACGACAAATCTGGTAAAAAATTATTTTCTTTCAAAAGCGGGACGTTGTACACCTCACCACCAAGCCATTTTGTGATTGTTCCCAGAACAGGGTAACCTGGCACAGTCATAATTGTTACATCACCAGGGTTTATAAATGCATAGGGCAAAAGTGCCAAGGCTGACTTTGAACCAATTGCATGGTTTACCTCTGTATCCGGGTTAATCCCCTTGACACCGTACACTCTTTCTAAGTATTTGGCAGCTGCCACTTTAAATTCATAAATTCCATTGTCAGCATACCCTCTGTTTTCATCTTTTCCTGCCTCATAAGCAAGTGTTCCAATTATACCCATATCAGCTTTTTCATCAGGTTCACCAACACCCATATCAATGAGTTCCATGTCAGGGTGAAGCTCTTTTGCTTTTGCCTTTGCTCTTTTAATTTTTTCAAACTTGTAAAGTACTGTTTCTTTACCAAATTTGCTTCCGCCAATTCTCTCTGCAAACATGTTCTGAATAAAACTTTCCACCAAAACCCCTCCTTCAAAATTTTTTGGTATAGTATTGTTTTATGGTATTCTGATATGGTTATTCACAATTTTATTGCTTGAACCAAGTCGATAAGGGCAAAAATAGATTTAGTGATATTTTAACATAAAACATCAGATTTATGAAAGGGCAATTTAGTTTCGAAATTTACAGCAAAACTAAACTGATTGTGCAATTTAGAAAATTTATTTTTCACATTTATTAGCAAATTTCATAAAGGCTCTCTAATTGACATACAATACCTACCCATGGTATAAAAAATACCTGGATTGCACATGATACAAAAGAAAACAGTAAGGGGGTATTTGATATGGAGTTTCTGGAAAGAAAAAATGAAAAAAGATTAAAGATAGACAAAAGTTACATTGCAAAGATATTTTTGGCTTTTGTATTTTTTGGAGTTTTAATAGGCGGTCTTTTTTATCCGAAAGTAGGTTTGTTTGCATTTGTGTGCATGATAGGTAGTCTTTTGCTTAGCTTTTATAAAGGAAGGGACTGGTGCTACAGGTTTTGCCCGAGAGGAGCGTTTTTAGATGAGTTTGTTGCAAAGGCAAGCTTCAATAAAAATATTCCTTCAGTTTTAAAATCAAAGGTTGCAAAAGCATTTATGCTTACATTTTTTGTTGTGATGATGAGTGCGAATGCTTTATTGAGCGGGGGAGATTTAGAAAAATTCGGAAAAGGTATTGTGATGCTTTTATGGCTTACAACTTTGATTGCAATAATTTTGGGAATTTTGTTTAGAGCAAGAACATGGTGCGTTTTATGTCCGATGGGGACAGTCAGCGGCGTTGTGGGCAAAAAAAGAGGGACGCTCAAGATAGATGCCCAAAAATGTGTAAGCTGCAACCTTTGCAACAAAAATTGTCCGATGGAAGTAGAAGTTTGTTATTTCAAAGAAAATGGAAACATTGAAAGTGTAAACTGTATAAGATGCAAAAGCTGCGCAGTAATATGTCCTAAAAATGCAATTGAAATAGCTCAATAAAAAAGGCGGGCACCAATTTTTTAGAATATGCCTGCCTTTTGTTTTTTAAAAATTTTTTGTTCTCCATTGATTTGGGAATGAGGTTAGAATATAATATATTGTGCTGGGTGTAAAATAACGACACAATATATAGTAGTTATTGATTCATTAAAAATCTTTTATGTTTTTAGAAACTTTTAAATTTTGAAAAAGCAAGTGAAGGGAGAAAGATACCGATGATCACAAAGGTTATGAAAAGGGATGGGACAATTGTTGACTTTGACCGCAAAAAGATAGAAAATGCAATCTTTAAGGCTGCAAAGGCTGTTGGAGGTTCTGACTATTCAATTGCTGAAAAGCTCACAGACCAGGTTATTGAAATCTTGGAGCAAAAATTCGGCTATTCAATTCCGCATGTAGAGGATATTCAGGATATAGTGGAGAAGGTTTTAATTGAAAACGGTCATGCAAAGACAGCAAAAGCTTACATTCTCTACAGAAAACAGCACCAGGATATGAGGGAGTTTAAAAACCTGTTTTTGGACATTGAAAACACAGTTGACCAGTACATTGGCAAGATGGACTGGAGAGTAAATGAAAATAGTAACATGAGCTATTCACTCCAGGGACTTAACAACCACATATCAACAGCAGTTATTTCAAAGTACTGGCTAAACAAGATATATCCAAAGGAGGTTGCAGAGGCGCATATAAACGGCGATTTTCATCTTCATGATTTGGGTGTGCTTGGAGTATACTGCTGTGGCTGGGATTTGAGAGACCTTCTTTTAAACGGTTTTACTGGAGTTGAAGGAAAGGTTGCATCAAAACCGGCAAAACATTTTAGAAGCGCTCTTGGTCAGATTGTAAACTTCTTCTATACACTTCAAGGTGAGGCAGCGGGTGCACAGGCATTTTCAAACTTTGACACATACCTTGCACCTTTTATATACTACGACAAGCTCACATACTCTGATGTAAAACAGGCTCTGCAAGAGTTTGTGTTCAATACAAACGTGCCAACAAGGGTGGGTTTCCAAAGTCCGTTTACAAATATAACTTTGGATCTGGTGCCTCCTTCAACATTGATAGATGAACCAGTTATCATTGGCGGACAGATTATGGACAAAACATATAAAGAGTTTCAGCGAGAGATGGATATGTTCAACATGGCATTTGCTGAGGTCATGATGGAAGGGGACGCAAAGGGAAGAATATTTTCATTCCCGATACCCACGTACAACATTACAAAGGACTTCGACTGGAACAGCCCGGTTGTTAACAAGATAATGGAGATGACAGCAAAGTATGGATTGCCTTACTTCAGCAATTTTGTAAATTCAGATATGAAGCCAGAAGATGCAAGGTCAATGTGCTGTCGTCTTAGACTTGATAATCGGGAGCTCAGAAAACGTGGCGGTGGGCTTTTTGGTGCAAATCCCCTGACAGGTTCAATTGGTGTTGTTACAATTAACCTGCCACGAATAGGGTACCTGTCAAAGTCCGAAGATGAATATTTTGAAAGATTGGCAAGGCTCATGGACATTGCAAAGACAAGCCTTGAGATAAAAAGAGAGATGTTAGAAGATCTTACCAAAAAAGGACTTTATCCATATTCAAGATTTTACCTGCGCGACATCTATGCACGTTATGGTGAGTATTGGAAGAATCACTTCAATACAATTGGAATTGTTGGAATGCACGAAAGCCTGCTTAACTTTATGGGTGTTGGAATTGATACAAAAGAGGGAAGAGAGTTTGCAATAAAAGTGCTTGACTTTATGAGAGAAAGAATAAGAAAGTACCAAGAAGAAACAGGTATTCTTTACAACTTAGAAGCAACACCGGCAGAAGGAACATCATACAGGCTTGCAAGAAAAGATAAGCAAATGTTCCCGGACATAATTACATCAGGAAAAGACGAGCCATTTTACACAAACTCAACCCAGCTTCCTGTTGATTATACAGATGATATATTTACCGCTTTGGACCATCAAGAAGAGCTTCAGATCCGCTACACAGGCGGAACTGTTTTGCACGGCTTTGTTGGTGAGAAGATTGATGATATTGAGGTTTGTAAAGAGATAGTTAAGAAGATAGCATACAACTACAGAATTCCATACTACACAATAACACCGACTTTCTCTGTTTGCCCAGACCATGGGTATGTTGCAGGTGAACACTTTAGCTGTCCAACCTGTGGCAAAGAATGCGAGGTTTACTCAAGAGTTGTTGGATACTACAGACCTGTCCAGTGCTGGAACAAGGGTAAGCAAGAAGAGTTTAAGTTCAGGAAAGAGTATAAGATTGCTGTGAGAAGGTAAAAATGAAAACTTTATTTTAAAAACAAAGAAAGCTAATCAGATGTGTTTTTTCACACACTGATTAGCTCTTTTTTATGTCCTGATTTTTTATTTTTTTATCAATTATGAAGATTGCTACTATGGATAAGATTATTATGCTTATTACCAACAGAAGATAAACCATTGAAATTTTAGGTTCATAGTTTACTAATACTACAACTATGATAGCGCAGGCTATAAACCATGATATTTTGGACATATTCCACATTTTAAGTTTAACAGGGATATTTGTAGTAAAATTTTTGACAATGGATTCAAAAAATAAAATACCGCTTATACTAACAATCGAAAATATTTCAATAAATAACATATTCTTCGATGTTATTGAAAAATATATTCCAAAGATTAATAATAGAATTTGTGTTGCCCATACAAATATTCTCAACAATTTTACTATAGCACTTTTGGTCAACCTTTTATTTTTCAAATTTCTCAGTCTCCTTATGATTTTTGTTTTGTAGATTTTTTGTTTAAGATAAGTCTAAGGATAAGCTTATCTGCTATCAACACCAGATAAAACAACAAACCACTAATTGGGATACCAAAAAGATAAAAGAGATTTTTAGTTTCAGTTGTTTTCAGGATGAAAATTAATGCTGCTGTACAAGAAGAAATTAATAAAGCTATTCTAGTTAGTTTCCAAGGTCTTAAAAAGTCAGGTTTTGCTTGAATACCAAATTGTTTCCATACTTCCTCAAATCCCTGTCTTCCAATAAGCAATGCTAATTCGGGTAAAAACAAATAGATAACTAAAACGCTTAACATTAGTAGTAAACCACCAATTGATTTATTAATAATGGAAAGAATAGTACCCCCGATAAAACCAATAAAAGCTGGAACTAAAGCAAAATATTTAAAAAAAGACTCGAATATCTTGCCAATTAATTTCATAGTATCTCTTCCTTTATAAAGTGATTTTGCAAATTATTTAAATTACCATCTAATATCTATTATTGCGGCACCACCTATCCCAAGAGTTCCACCTAATTTAAACTTAATTCCATTCTTACCAGCCTCGACTTTGAACTCTCCACCTATACCAGCTTTTAAGGAACCGCCTACTTCGACGCTGACACCGCCAATTTTAGCTCCAATAGTGTTTTTCCACTCAATTAAATATACTCCGGCTTCTATTCCTGCATTTAAACTTAAGTTTTTTAAACTTGCTTCAGCTTTTCCTCCTATTTCAGCTTTGCCTTGAGCAATTGAAGTGTTATATGAAACACGTCCAATGCCTACAGAAGCTCCTGCTTCAACAAGAGTTACTCCAGCTGATGCTGAAACACCTTTACCAGAATTATTTTCATTGGTTATATAATTTTTTTCTTTGATATATTTGAACTTTTAATTCAGTTTCAGTTTTAAGTACATTTCCATATGCACTGTAATTTATCGCACCAGATTTTCCACTTCCGTTTACAGTTAATGGGAAGGTTATGCTTTGATTATTTTTAGAGGCACCTGCATAAGCATAAACTGCATGCATATTAATCATCCTACCTTATTTTAGCATTTTTCTAAATTCAATTTCAACTTCATTTTCAAAACCTCTAAATAAAACTTTTCCAATATCTTCATTATTAAAAAAGAAATTAAAGTCAGATGCTATATTACCTTCAGGCCATAGGCATCCTACATAATCAAATTCCTTTTGGGTTTTTACATTAATTTGTTTTCTACCAAAAATCATTAAAGGTTTACTACCATTTTTAAGAATAACAACACTTCCTAATGGTAGCCACTTTTCTATTTTCATTCACCCCACTTTTATGTAATAAATTTCTTTGTTTTCATAATATCATAAAGAAAAAAAAAAAAAAACAATTCATGTAGCTAACAAAAAATATTTAATTTTTATGCAAACTTATTATGCAAAATATATAAAAATTAAGACTAAAAAGTCTATTTTACTTAATCCATTTTTGTTGATATAATAAAATCAAAATCTCAAGGATTGGGAAGGAGAGAGAAGGTGTATTACATAGGAATTGACCTTGGGGGAACAAACATTGCAGCAGGGATTGTTGATGAGGAAGGAAAAATCATAAAAAAGGGCTCTGTGCCAACAGGGGCACATAGGCACTACACAGAGATATTAAAAGACATGGCAGAGCTAAGTTTAAATCTTGTAAAAGAGTGTGGGCTTTCTTTAGAGGATATTCACTCGGTTGGGATTGGAAGCCCGGGTGCGCCTGACAATGAAAAGGGAATGATTTTATATAGCAACAACATTGCTTTTTTAAATGTTCCTATGAGAGATGAGATACAAAAATACATTCCAAAGCCTGTTAACATAGAAAACGATGCTAACTGTGCGGCATATGGTGAGTATATAGCAGGCGGTGCAAAAGGTACAAGGATTTCTGTTACAATCACATTGGGAACTGGCATTGGCGGTGGAATTATAATTGATGGCAGAATTTACACAGGTTCACACCATGCAGGTGCTGAGCTTGGACACATGGTTATTTGTGTTGATGGCGAGCAATGTACATGTGGAAGGAAAGGATGCTGGGAAGCGTATGCATCTGCAACAGCTCTTATTCGCATGACAAGAGAGGCTGCAGCAAGGAATATAAATGGTACTATTATGAAACTTGTAAATGGGGATATTTCTAAAATTGATGCAAAAACAGCTTTTGATGCAAAGCGGATGGGAGACAGCATTGGTGAAGAAATTGTTGATAAATATGTAAAATACCTTGCTGAGGGTCTTGCAAATATCTGCAATATATTTGAACCAGAGGTTATATGTATTGGCGGTGGGGTTAGCAAAGAAGGAGAGTATCTTTTAGAGCCTGTGAGAAAGCTTGTGTATGAAAAATTCTACTGCAAACAGGTCCCAATGCCCAAAATTATTCCTGCCGTTTTGGGAAATGATGCAGGTATAATTGGGGCAGCTCTTTTAGCAAAGCAGCTATGAAATGTAAAATTACAAAAGAAGGTGGGTAAGTAAAAAATGAAGATTGAAAATGGAAGCAAACTTCTTTTCATAGGCGATTCAATTACAGACTGTGGCAGAGCAAGACCTGTTGGAGAAGGTCTTCACTGGAATAACCTTGGCAACGGATATGTTTCTATTGTACAAGCACAGCTTCTTGCAAAGTACCCGGAAAGCAGAATAAGAGTTATCAATATGGGTGTTGGTGGAGATACAGTAAGGCATCTCAAAGCGCGTTGGCAGACAGATGTTTTAGATTTAAAACCTGACTGGCTTTCTATCATGATAGGTATAAATGATGTTTGGAGACAGTTTGACAACCCTTTGATTGAAGAGTGTCACGTGTATTTAGATGAGTATGTTTCAACATTGAACCAATTGATAGAAGAAACAAAGCCGACTCTCAAAGGGCTTGTTCTGATGTCGCCGTTTATAATTGATGATAACAAAAATGATGCTATGAGAAAAAAGATGGATGAGTACAGGTTTGCAATGAAAGAAATAGCTCAAAAACACAGTGCAATATTTATAGATGTTCAGGAAGAGTTTGATAATTTCTTAAAACATTATCATTCATATGCACTTGCGCTTGACAGAATCCATCCAAATCTTACAGGTCATATGATTATAGCTAATGCGTTTTTAAAAGCGATAGAGTTTTAAATAAACAAAAAGGCAGGCTCACTAGAACTTTGAATCTTTGCCTGCCTTTTTTAAGTTTTTATGCAAGTTTAGTCTGAGATTTCAACCCTTTTTATATGCCAAATTTCATCAGCATACTTTTGAATGGTGTTGTCACTTGAAAAAATTCCAGATGCTCCTATGTTGATTATCATCATTTTACGCCAGCGTTTTGTATCTCTATAAATCTTATCAATCTTCATTTGAGCCTCATGATAAGAGTCAAAATCTTTCAATACAAAATATTCATCATTGTATGTTATCAAGTGATTATAAATATCCATAAACTCGCCAGCCGGTACATCAAAAAAGTTTCCAATCAGCTGGTCAATTATTTTACGTATTCTCAAATCCTTTTGATAAAGCTGAGCTGCACTATATCCTCCATTTTTATAATAATCTAAAACCTCCTCAGCACGAAGACCAAATATTACAATATTTTCGTCACCAACAGCTTCTTTAATTTCAACATTTGCTCCATCCAAAGTGCCAATTGTAATAGCTCCATTCATCATAAACTTCATGTTGCCTGTACCAGATGCCTCTTTTGAGGCAGTTGAGATTTGCTCTGACACATCAGCTGCAGGAATAATCTTTTCTGCTAAAGATACGCAATAGTTTTCAAGAAACACAACTTTGAGCTTGTCTTTTACATCCGGGTCTTTATTGACTTTGTCTGCGATTGAGTTAATGAGTTTTATAATTTTCTTTGCAAGTATATAACCCGGCGCTGCTTTTGCTGCAAATATAAAAGTTCGTGGATAGATATCCAAATTTGGGTTTTCTTTTAACATATTATATAGATGCAAAATATGAAGAGCATTTAAGAGCTGGCGTTTGTAAGCATGAAGCCTTTTTGCTTGAACATCAAATATAGACCGTGGATCAACCAAAATGTTATATTTTTCTTTTATATACTTTGCAAGCTTCACTTTGTTGTTAAATTTAATGTTAGCAGCAAGTTCCTGAGTGAGCCTATCTTCTGCAAAATCTTTGAATCTGAGCATAAGCATTGGTTCTTTTATCCACCTGTCTGTCTGCAAGGTTTCGGATATAAGCCTTGCTAAGTCCGGGTTTGCTTCAACAAGCCATCTTCTGTGGGTAATACCATTTGTCTTGCTGTTAAACTTTTCGGGATAAAGTGTATAAAAATATTTTAGTACTTCATTTTTCAAAATCTCTGTGTGAAGCTTAGAAACCCCGTTTACAGAACTACTTCCAATAACAGCCAGGTGAGCCATGTTTATTTGTCCGTCATGAATGATAGCTATGTTGCATACCTTTTGCCAATCACCATTTGTGTATTCCAGCATCTCGCTGCAAAATCTTCTATTAATTTCCTCAATAATTGTGTATATCCTTGGAAGAAGATTTTTTACCATGTCAATTGGCCATTTTTCAAGAGCTTCCACCATAATTGTATGATTTGTATAAGCAACAGTTTTTGTTGTTATCTCCCATGCATCTTCCCATGGAAGACCTTCTTCGTCAATCAGTATTCTCATAAGTTCTGGTATAACAAGTGCTGGATGTGTGTCATTAATTTGAATCATTACATAATTTGGAAGCTCATAAATTGGTTTTCCTCGTTTTTTGAACGACCTTATAATACTCTGAACACCTGCTGATACAAAAAAGTATTCCTGTTTGAGTCTCAAAATCCTGTTTTGTTTATTTGTGTCATCCGGGTACAAGACCTGTGTAATAGACTGTACCATGTATCTGTATTCCACTGCTTTGATGTAGTCACCTCTTGAAAAAGAAGCAAAATCAAATACATTTTCGAACGGCTCTGCACTCCAGAGCCGCAAAGTATTTACAGTATTACAACCATATCCAATTATGGGAATATCATAAGGTATTGCCCACACAGGTTCGTAATTTTCATGGAAAGCTTTTAATTTTCCATCAACAATGTCAAAACGCACTGTTCCACCAAACTTTACAATGCAAGCTCTATCACTTCTTTTTACCTCCCACACATACTCTTCTGCAAGCCAGTTATCAGGGACTTCTACTTGATACCCATTTTGAATCTTTTGTTCAAAAAGACCATATCGATACCTTATTCCGTTCCCATGACCGGGAAGACCCATTGATGCCATAGAGTCCAGAAAACATGCAGCAAGCCTTCCAAGTCCACCATTTCCAAGTCCTGGTTCTCTTTCTGCCTCTTCAATGTCTTCAAGAGAAATACCAAGTTCTTCTAAAGCTTCTCTGCATACATCACGGATTCCTAAGTTTATAAGGTTGTTGACAAGAAGTTTTCCAAGCAAAAACTCGATTGAGAAGTAATACACTTGTTTGACATCATTTTGCTTGTAGTATTTGTTGGTTTGAAGCCATCTTTCGAAAGAGTATTCCTTTACAACTTCTCCAAGAGCAAGGTATTGCTGATAAGTTGTTGCTTCTTTCGGGTCAATTGCAAACAGAGAGATAATCTTTCGCTGAAAATCCTGTTTTATCTTTTCTTTAAGTTCCTGTTTCGAAAGTCCTTTAATTCCGCCTATCATAAATAATTTTCCTCCTGAAGTTGAATTTATGGGTTTAAAAGGTTTTCATAAACCTTTTGATATTCGCAGGCAGAAGCATTCCACGAATTGTCTCTTGTCATTGCCTGATAAACGATAGACTTCCACCGGGATTTATCAGGATATATAGAAAGTGCATATTTTATAATAGCAAAAAGTTCTGCAGGATCATAGTTTGCAAAAGAAAATCCCCAACCCTCACCTGTAAACTGATTATAAGGTTTTACAGTGTCTTTGAGTCCACCTGTCTCTCTGACAATCGGCACACTTCCATACCTCATAGCAATCAATTGTGATATTCCACATGGTTCTGTCAAAGATGGCATAAGGTACATATCAGAGCCGGCATAAATTTTTCGTGCCAGTTCTTCACTATAACATATATTTGCTGAAACTTTTGAGGGAAAAGCTGAAGCATAGTGTTTGAACATTTGTTCATATTGATAGTCACCGGCACCTAAAATTACTAACTGGATAGGAAGTGTCAAAATTTTGCTTAAAATTCTTTCAATCAAATCAATACCTTTTTCTTTTATAAGGCGAGTGACCATACCTATTACCACTATTTCGTCAGAAACTGGAAGGTTCAGCATTTGCTGAAGTTTAAACTTGTTTTCCTTTTTACGGCTTTCAAATGTATTTGAATCATAATTTACAAAGATAAACTTATCAGTTGCAGGATTGTAAACATCATAGTCAATTCCGTTAACAATACCTATTAATTTATTCCCAATTCCAGACAAAAGTCCATGAAGTCCTTCGCCGTAAGAGAGTGTTCTAATTTCGTTTGCAAATGTTTTGCTAACAGTAACTACCTTATCAGAATAAATTATACCCCCTTTTAAAAATGAGATTGCATCATAGTATTTGAGTTTGTTTTCATCAAAGTATTCATGAGGCAAAGAAAGAAGATCATACATAACTTCTTTTGCAAAAATACCTTGATATTTTAAATTGTGTATAGTAAGAACTGTCTTTATTTTTTTATGCTTTTCAGAATGCATATAATGAGCTTTTAATAAAACAGGAATTATGCTTGTATGCCAATCATTTACGTGTATAATATCCACGTCAAAATCAAGATGATACACAGCTTCACATACAGCCCTTGAAAAGAAAGAAAATCTTTCTCCGTCATCGAAGTAACCATAATATCCTGGTCTTTTGAAATAGTATTCATTATCTATAAAATAAAATGGTATACCATCCAGATTCAAATACTCAATACCACAGTACTGATTTCGCCAGCCAACAGGGACGGTAAAATGACAGAGATGTTTCATCTTTGTTGAAAAGTCAGGACTAATATCAGCATACTTTGGCATAATAACTCTGACATCAACCCCAAGTTTTCTCAATGCTTTTGGCAGAGAATATGCTACATCTGCAAGTCCTCCACTTTTAGCAAAAGGAAATGCTTCTGCTGCTGCAAACAGAACTCTCATATTCTTTTCACCTCTTTTAACTGGCTTAAATTTATAAAGCTTTGCTTTTCCATCACAAGAGGATTTTTGTTATGCCCGATCAATGTAGCATTTTCATCTATTACCACGTTTTTATCTAAAATTACATTTTTTAATATTGCACCGCTTTTAATAATACATTTTGAAAATATTATACTGTTTTCAACAATTGCATCTTTTTCTATTACAACTCCTCTTGAGATTATGCTATTTTTTACCTTACCAGCAATAAGACATCCATTTGATATAAATGAATTTTCAACTTCACATGTTGAAAAATACCTTGTCGGCGGCGAGTCGTTGGATTTTGTGTAAATGGGTCTTTGCTCTGAAAAAAGTTCACGTTGAATATCAACATTTAACATGTCCATTGATACTTTGAAGTATGAGGAGATAGAATTTATACATCCTACATATCCTTTGAACTCATAAGCTTTTAAGTTAATACTCTGAATATTTTTGTATATAAAGTCTCTAAATGTTGTGCAGTTGCCATTTTCAAGACATGTCAAAATACAATCAATTAAAAATTCTTTACTCAGTACAAACATATCCAAAGATATATTAACAGTTGTGCGTCTTCCTATGTTTTTCCCAACTCCCATTACATTTGAATTTTGGTCAAGTATCAAAGTAGGAAGCTCAAGAAAAAGTTCATCTTCATTTGCTATTTTTTTATAGACAACTGTTACATCGGCACCACTTTCTTCGTGAAATTTTGCTACGTCTTCAAAATCTATATTGCAAATTATATAAGATGAAGCCCAAATTACCATTTCTTTTTTACTGCGAAGCAAAAATTCCATATTACTTTTCAAAAGTTTTATGTCGCTTGTGGAAGGTGGTTCATAGGAATAGTTGAAGATGTAAAGACCATCTACCTTGCGATTCAAATCCCAGGGTTTTCCTGTTCCAACATGGTCTATCAACGACCTTGATTTAGTTGGCACAAGAATTCCTACATTTGTAACACCTGCATTGACAAGATTTGAAAGCACAAAATCAATAACTCTATATCTGCCGAATATAGGAATTGACGCTAAAGGCCTTGTTGCTGTAAGGCTTTTGAGTTTACTTTCATTTTCTGTAAGACTCACAATACCCAAGTAGTTTGTAAGCATTCTAATCTCCTCCACTCGATTATTCTGAAATTATGATGTCAGAGGTTACCTTTTTGTTTTCAGGAACAACTGCAATTTTACCCGGTTTTCCAATAACTTTGCATCCTTTTGTAACTCTTGCCCCTGAACATACAATTGCATTTTCAACGATAGCATCATCTTCGATTGAGGCGCTGCTAAGTAAAATAGAGCTTATAACTTTGGCATTTTGGCCTACGTACACATTGTATGACAAAACTGAATTGTAAACTTCACCCCATATGCTGCAGCCTTCTACTACCATTGACTTTTTAACCTTTGCACAAGGGGCTATGTATTGAGGTGGATATGCAATTGATGATGTATAAACTTTTGTCTCTTCATTATAAAGGTCTAAGGTGCAACTTGGCACATCCAAAAGACACTCTTCATTCAAAAGGTCCATGTTTGCCTCCCAGTAAGACTCAACCGTTCCCACGTCCTTCCAGTAACCTTTGAACCTGTATGCAAATAATTTTTCGCCTCCTTTTAACATCTTGGGAATTATGTTTTTTCCAAAATCATGTGCAGATTCTTCGTCTTTTGCATCTTCTTTTAAATACTTCTTTAGCTTTTCCCAATTGAAAATATATATTCCCATAGAAGCAAGATTATTTTTGGGATGTTTTGGTTTTTCTTCAAACTCATATATTCTTCCATCTTCTTTTGTATTCATAATGCCAAATCTTGAAGCTTCTTGGATAGGGACTTCAATGCATGCAATTGTCACATCAGCCTTTTTTTCCTTGTGGAATTTGAACATCTCTTGATAGTCCATGGTATAGATGTGGTCGCCAGAAAGTACTAAAAGATATTCAGGTGAGAACAACTCCACAAAGTTCATATTTTGGTAGATAGCATCTGCAGTGCCTTTGTACCAGTTTCCGCCACTGTCATTTGTGTGAGGTGGAAGGATGTAAACACCACCTTTTGTACGGTCCAAATCCCATGCAGTTCCAATTCCAATATGGGTGTGCAGTGTAAAAGGCTGGTATTGAGTCAAAACTCCAACAACATCAATAGATGAATTGGTACAGTTGCTTAGAGTAAAGTCAATTATTCGATATTTTCCACCAAACTCCACAGCAGGCTTTGCATTTGTTTTGGTAAGCTCTTTGAGCCTGCTTCCTTGCCCGCCTGCTAAAATCATTGCTATAATCTCACGCTTAGGTCCTTTCATTTTAAAAACACCACCTTATGTTTGAATGTTGTTGTCATATTGCTCTTTTTCTTCTTGATTGTTGAAAAATTCAACTGGTTTGAAAATCAAACACGAAAGTGCAGGAAGCCTGAATTCTATACACTGATTATATCCATGCCATACTTCATCAATTGTTTTAAGTTTTTCTGTGTTTACTATATTATTACCACCAAATTCAGCTTTATCACTGTTAAATACTTCCAAATACATACCCTTTCTTGGCACACCTATTTTGTAATTTTCATATGAAGTAAGACTAAAATTACAAATGACGACAAGGAAATCATCAGAGTCTTTTGAAAATCTCAGGTATGAGATAATGCTCTGCTGCCAGTTGTGAACATCTATCCATCTAAAACCATCCATTTTATGATCGAGTTCCCAAAGAGCTTTGTTTTCCAAGTAAAATCTGTTTAATGTTTTGACATAGTGCTGAAGCATTCTGTGCATAGGATAGTCCAAAAGCAGCCAGTCAAGTGATGCATAAAATCTCCATTCAATAAACTGGCCAAACTCACCACCCATGAAAAGAAGTTTTTTGCCAGGATGTGTGTACATATAACCATAAAGAAGTCTTAAGTTTGCAAATTTCTGGTTGTAATCACCTGGCATCTTGTCAAGCAAAGATTTTTTTCCATGGACAACCTCATCGTGTGAAAATGGCAAAATAAAGTTTTCAGAAAAAGCATACATTATAGAAAATGTCAAAAGGTTGTGATGATGTTTTCTCTCATCTGGATGTTTTTGCATATACTTTAATGTGTCATTCATCCATCCCATGTTCCACTTGTAATTAAAGCCAAGCCCTCCGTCGTATGTTGGATATGTGACCAGAGGAAATGCAGTTGACTCTTCGGCAATCATCAGGACATTTGGATATTTTGAAAATATTGCACAATTTAGCTTTTTTATAAATTCGATTCCTTCTATATTTTCATGCCCGCCATATCTATTTTTCTGATTGTTATTCATGTAGATGATATGAGAAACAGCATCTACTCTTATTCCGTCAATATGATATACATCAAACCAGAACATTGCACTTGAGATAAGAAAACTTTGTACCTGTGGTTTTGAAAAATCAAATGTGGCAGTCCCCCATGTGTAGTTTTCCCTTAAAAGTTCATTTTCATATTCATATAGAAATGTTCCATCAAATCTGTAAAGTCCATGCTCATCTTTGCAAAAATGAGCTGGTACCCAGTCAACAATTACTCCAATTCCATTTTGGTGCATAAAGTCAACAAAATACATAAAATCTTCAATATCTCCATAGCGTGAAGTGAGAGAAAAATATCCTGTTGGCTGATAACCCCATGACATGTCAAGAGGGTGTTCTAAAACCGGCAAAAGTTCTATGTAGTTGTAATTCATTTCTTTTAAATAATTTACAAGCATATGAGCAAGTTCCCGGTAGTTATAAAATTCGCCAGCTTTTTCTATACTTCCGTCTTTTTTCATTTTCCATGAGGCTAAATGTACTTCATAAATATTAATAGGCTTGTCATATGGCACAGTTGTTTTTCTTTTTTCCATCCATTCCTGATCATGCCATTCATAGTCTGGGATGTTTTTAACAATTGATGCTGTGTTGGGACGAAGTTCAGAGTAGATTGCATATGGATCAGCCTTTAAAACCCTTTTCCCATCAGCGCCGATAATCTCATATTTGTAAAGTTCTCCTTCGCCAATGCCTTCTACAAACAGCCACCAAAATCCACTACCATAAACTCTCATCATCTTGTGATTTTCGCCATGCCAATTATTGAAATTTCCAACAACAGATACACTTTTAGCATTTGGCGCCCATACACAGAAAACTGTTCCAACCTTGCCTCTGTAGTTTACCACTCTGCTTCCCAAAAACTTATAACTTTCAAAATGCTCTCCTGATTCGAATTTTTTTATATCAGATAGATAAATAGTAGACTTTACTTTTTTTATCATTATAACTAATCACCTCCGAAAAATAATTAGGTACTTGAAATTCAAAGATTGGAGATACATAGAAAAATAACAGGTTTAAACAAAATGCAATAAACAATATGATTAAAAAATTTTAACTGGATTATATAAAACAAACAAAAACCAATTTTAATTATAACATTATTGTAAAATTGAAGCAATCAAAAAATTTTTTCATATAAGTTATTTACCCTAAAACAAAGTTTTTGATTATTTTTTCTTCAAATTTGAGATGATATAATAAGATTAAAATTTCAAAAAAGGCTTAATTTTATGGAGAGTGTATGAAAATGGCTAACAATCTACATGAAGGGCACAGAGAAAGACTAAAAAGAAGATTTATTGAACAGGGACTTGATGGATTTGAAGATCACCAAGTGTTAGAATTACTTCTATTTTTCAGTATTCCAAGAAAAGATACAAATGACGTTGCTCACAGGTTAATTTCAACTTTTGGAAGTATATCAAACGTGTTTGAAGCTCATCCAAAAGATCTCCAAAAAGTTAATGGTGTTGGCAAAAATTCTGCCATTTTGATATCTCTTATTTCTCAAATATCAAGAAGATATCTTGCAGATAAAAATAGAAAAACATTTCAACTTAGGAATGTGGAAGTAGCCTCAGAGTACATAAAGAGCTTATTTGTTGGCAGAAAAAATGAGGTGTTTTATGTTATTTGCCTTGATACACAGCTGAATGTAATATATTCTGCCCCGCTTTTTGAAGGTACAGTAAAAGAAGCAGTGGTATATCCACGAAAAGTTGTTGAGTGTGTTATTCGCTACAATGCAAGCAGTGTAATTTTGGCTCACAATCATCCGGGAGGGTCGGTAAAACCTTCAATGGATGACATCAATACAACCCAAAAAATTGTTAATGCTTTATCGACAATAGGGGTTGCTGTTAATGATCATTTTATAGTAGCAGGGGATAAATACTACAGTTTTGCTCAAAATGGGATGCTGCCCAAGCCACAAATATAAAAACTATAATTTGAGGGGCTGCTATGTTGATTTTTTGAACAGCCCCTGCATAAAATTTTACTTTACCTCAATCCTGCAGCAATTGAAACTGTTAGCTGATGCTGAGGGTCAATTTGGTTATCTTTGTGACGAAGACCATTGAATGTATACACATCAAAATGCCCATCCATCCCATTTAGAATTGTATCAAGGTTTGGACCATAGCCATATCCGCCACTTCTGTTTGCTATATTTTGGTTGTAAGGCACACCATCAACCCCTGCATGTGGCATGCCAGAAACTGACACAGCTATTCTTCTTCCTTTTACTTCAAGTATGAACGGACGTCTTTCCCATGTCCAACTTCCACCAAATATCTCTTTCATAATTTGAGTATCTTTAAAGCTCAAGGTTTCTACATCGGCGTGGCTTGCACCCATTGTTCTTTTTGCAAAGAAATATTTTCCTGTCTGAATGTCAATAAACTTGCCAACACTGCCGATAGGGAATACATAATTTCCTTGCGAAAACCAGTCGAGCATTTCAACACCATTTTCGTTTGAATGCACAGCAACTGTATGGACTGGCACTTTTAGGGTTTGTCCTGCATACAGGTAAGAGTTTTTATTCAAATTATTTGCCAACATAAGTTCATAGTTGGGTATGCCAAACTTTACTGCGATAGACCATATTGTATCTCCACTCTGTACCTTGTAGTATGTATAGCTTACATAGTCACCTGATGTATTGACAGGTATAAAAGAGTAAAAATAACTGCTTGGTTTTGAATTATCTACAACATCTTGTTTTATATCTACTGCCCATATTGAGACGTAACCAATACCCTTCGATGTTGAGATTTTATAAAAGTCTAATTGTTTCCCAATAACATTTACAGGTTGCCCCTGTGTAAGATAAAATAAATTTTGCGAAGATGAAGATGGCGCAGCTTTTACATATGTCCACCACTTTATTGTTCCAGCAATTTGGACAGGGTTGAGGCTTACTTTTTTTACAATAATTTTTTGTCCAACATAGAGCGTGTTACTTGTAAGGCTGTTAAGGCTCTTAATAGCATCGATAGATGCACCAAATGTTTGAGATAATATCCAGAGCGAATCACCACTTTGAACACTGTAGACTATGTAGTTTCCGTTTGGCTTGAATATCATTCGCTTTCCAGAGATATAATGTCGAAATTCAAGTAAATTTAAATAAGTTTTGAAAGTAGAATAGGGCACACAGATTCTATTTTGTATTATTTGCATTGGTCCATCCATATAAAAGTTTTTACCATTGAATATGACCACATTGCTGTCGAGCTTAAATATAAATTCATTTTGGTCAATTACAAGCTTTGACTGAAGAAAATTATAATCTTTTGAGTCGAATGTAAAACTTCCACCCATTAATCTTGAAATTTCATGAAGATAAATATACTCTACTGAACTTTTATTAATAATAGTGATGTAAGATGGATTGCCATTTGCATCAAAAAACAAAGCTTCTTCTTTTTGAATATCAGAGGCAAACGAAGGAGAAACTATAAC
>Ga0071330_1064101_pt1 | contig 54688 bp, 63 predicted proteins | sample GBScel77sediment_FD_63802 | JGI IMG/M metagenome (GOLD analysis project Ga0071330, IMG submission 63802) | Hot spring sediment microbial communities from Great Boiling Spring, Nevada - Cellulolytic enrichment Sediment 77C v2 (version 2) | ecosystem: Environmental > Aquatic > Thermal springs >...
TGGTTGGATGATTACATTAGTAAATATCTTAAGTAGATATCTTAATACGTATTTTTAGCTACGCTCCTTTCCATACAGAAATTTGTAAAAGTTTATTAAGTAAAGTATCGCTTATGTACGTAGCGGGTGGAAAATGATAATAAATCGACGTATCGATGAATTATGTCAAGATATTCGTAAATATCTAGATATTTTTGAACAAGAATGCCCCTTTACAATCGAACAAAGGGATCATCATATTCGTACAATCAAGTTACGATATTCTCTTGGTAACATATCTACAGCTCTAAATGACGATTCTTTCCTGCAGAGCTTGTGGGAACCAATGCGGTCATGGAGCGAGCGAGCGGCGCGCAACCAGCTTAATCCTTTTGAAGAATTCAAAGACGTTCTTTTGAATAATAGAAATGAAACTATGCGATATGAGAACAAAAAGATTGACGACAAAAATCTTCAACAAAGCGCAACAAAAGTCGCTTATGAGCTTTGGGATTTAATAGATAGCGTAAGAGTTTCAACAGCTAAGAGCCCCGTCGTTTCAGGTAGCAAAACATTACATCATCTCTTACCAGAATTAATTCCACCAATAGACCGAACATATACAGGATATTTCTTTTATTTTGAGCATCAGGATTTTCAGAATAAACCAAAGAAGGTCTTCATTGATATTTGGCGCGGATTTGTTCAAATCGCAAGCAAAGTTGATCTGAGACCTTATGTGAGACAGAATGGATGGAATACATCCATTACCAAGGTTGCAGATAACGCGATAATAGGCTATATAAAAGAACAAAAAAAGAGAGAATTTAAAGTGGATAGTTTCAGTGTGGATTTGGGTTGACCTACAAGGCGAAGCCCGATTGACACAAAAGACATGAATAGTAATGGGTTGATGTTAGGACAACATTATTCTTGTAGTAGGATGATGCTTTCTCTGGCCTTCCCGATCTTAATGGTTCTATCTCTTGTGACTACCCTCTCTGCTGCTACGAGGATTCTGTTGACCGTGAAACCTACTCTTGCTGCGAGCTCCGCAACCAGTAGGTCGCAGGGGACGATTCGGTCTGGGAAGGCGCCTTCAGCCACCACAACGGCTAACCTTGCACCTTCTTTGCATACTCGTTTTATTTCGTGTAGCGCTTGCTCCAGATCCCTTAGGTATGCTTTTGCAGCCACTGGTAGGTTGAGGTCTGGGAAGGGGTCTCGGTCTACTTCTGTGTCTATGCCTATGTAGGAGCGTAGTGCATCTACCTTCACCTCTGGGAAGAAGAGCTCATACTCTATCCGATAGACCTTGGTGTACTCGATCTTGTTGAGGTAGGGTGGTGATGTCACTACTACATCGTATACTTCATCTGGTAGGAAGTCGAGCCTCCTCGCATCACCAAGGTAGACTTCGATGTTAGAGCCTTTATAGTTGGTTGATTTGATGTCTTTGATCATCTTCTTGACCATTCTTTTGAAGACCTTTCTCAGCGGTGGGTGCGGCTTCTTAACGATCCTTATATATGAACCATCTTTTAGCCCGTAGCTCACTTTGTTCGCTGAGTTCATTAACGCTAGGGTAAAGAAGTTTCTGACCTTAAGATCATCTATGCTCCTCACCTCCTCTCTGAAGAAAGCTATATCCTCCAAAGCATACTTTGAGAAGGCAGCCTTGGTGAGCCAGCTCACCTCACCTATCTCACACCTCCTAAACTTCTTTGAGAAGATTCTTTCAGCAGTCTGCTCTAAAGCATCAACATCGTAGTCAGCGGTCTTAACTTGGCTCACGAAAACCGCGAGCGGCGAAGCATCGACACCACAAGCATCTAAACCAAACTCCTTGGCAACAACTAATGTTGTGCCTGAGCCGCAGAAGGGGTCGAGCACCTTAGCACCGCTCTTCACACCAAATAGCTCAAACATCTTAACAACAAAGTCTCTTGAGAAGCCCTCCTTAAAGTAGAACCAGTTGTGGATAGGGAAACGCTTATTCGGCACAAAAGTAACTAGCTTCCCGTATTCTGGTGCGCGTACGATCAGATTAGGCTCAAGCACAGCAAGCCTCCACCTACACTCAACACAGCACTCAAAAGATGTTATCCAACGCTTATAAACGTGTAGCGTAGGCTAAGAGAAGCGTGAGGGGTGCTCAGTTTTCAGCGGTTCTTCTTGTTATCGCTTTGGCCACTGGGTTGGCTGGGTATTACATAGGTTCTTCATCAACTACCCCTGTTGAAAAGACACTCGTCTCGGTTTCAACCATTGCACAGCATTCTATAGTTGGCATAGAAGCCGACTTAACAGCTTATGTGTATCGCGTGGTGGATGGTGACACCTTTGACGGCTTTCCTTGTGGTAGGGTGAGACTTGCCGACATAAATACGCCTGAGAGGGGTGAAGCTGGATATGGTGAGGCGAAGGAAGCGTTAACCCGCTTGATCTTGAACAAGAGGGTCTATCTGGATGTGGATGACTTATATGTGATGGATCAGTACAATAGGCTTGTCGCCGTAGTCTATGTTGAGTACAATTCGACCCACCTTTTGAATGTTAATAAGTGGCTCTTAGCCAACGGCTACGCTAAAGTCTCCGACTACCCTAACGAGTTTAACCCTTCTGATTGGAACCTCTTTGCTAAAGTATCCTCCTACACTTAACCTTATATCTCACCACTTAGCCGGAGCTGCATAGCCTTGGACGATGAAGATGTAATGAAGGTCTTAACCGCTAGATTCGAGGCTATAAAGCAGCGGGATCACGAGAAGATCGCATCTTTGATAGAGCCTAGGCGCTACACTAAATTTGACGATTGGCCGCCTTTCAAGAGGATGGGGCTTAATGGTGTTGAGGAGGAGAAGGCAGCTCTGAAGGTGCTGAAGGAGTATGTGTATAGGATAGAAGAGCCTATAATACATATCAACGATGGCACAGCCTGGGTAACCTTCTATTTGAGCTACGCTGGGAGGATACGTGACCTTGACTTCGCCATAAAGTCTAGAGCAACCGTCATAATGGTGAAGACCGGGGAGGGCTGGAAGATAGTTCATGAGCATTACTCTAGGCTTCCGGGTGTGGAGCCTATAGATCTTCTCAGCAGCAAAGAGATGAGAGTTGAGGAGGATCTGCTTGAGAAGCGGATAATCGAGGCTCTAGCAGACGGTAGCGCTTTAACGGCGATAGAGATATCAGAGAGGATAAGCAGAGTTAGTGGGGAGAGGGTTGAGCCCTCTGATGTCGCTAGAAAGTGCCGTGACCTCGTGGCAGCCAATAAGCTTGAAAAGGAGGGCTTTTTACAACCCCGCTATAAGTTAAAGAGGTAGAAGAGGATTGAGCACAACATCTAAAGACAAGTTGGTTGCATCGTCTGACCTACCCAGACCAAAAGACTATTTGCTGAAGGCTTCCAGAATAGTGGTGAAGGTCGGGACAAGCAACTTAACAGCAGAAGACTCGAAGATAAGCGAGAAGAAGATCGAGAGGCTTGTAGATGAGATCATGGCTTTAAGAAGGGAGGGGCGTGAAATCTTCTTGGTGACTTCAGGTGCTATCGCATCAGGCTTAGGTGTATTAGGTTTAAAGTCGCGCCCGAGGCAGATGCCTTTTCTGCAAGCCGCTGCTTCCGTCGGTCAGAGTATACTTATGAAGACTTATGCAGAGCACTTCGCTAAATACAATCAGATCGTTGCTCAGCTACTTTTGACGAAAGAGGACTTTATGGATGAGCAGCGGCATCAGAACCTCATGAACACTCTAGAGGCGCTTATCACATGGGGTGTGCTTCCGATAGTGAATGAAAACGATGCGGTCGCTGTAGATGAAATCAAATTTGGTGATAACGACAACTTAGCAGCCCTTCTCAGTGTAAGTGTGAAGGCAGACCTCTTGGTGATGCTCTCAGATGTAGATGGGATATACACAAGCGACCCCAACGTCACACCGAACCCCAAGCCCTTACGCACCTTGACCGAGGTAACACCAGAGCTCGAAGCCATCGCTGGTGGCGCACATAGAGGATCTGGTGGGCTTGTAACTAAGCTTCAGGCTGCGAAAGTCGTTCTTAAAGCAGGCATACCTATGGCAATCTTAAATGGCGAGAACCCGCAAGTTATCCACCAGCTCCTAAGAGGCGAGCCTGTAGGCACAATATTCATCCCCAGTAAGTTGGTGAAGGAAGTTGAGTAATGTCAGAGCGTTGGCGCTAGAGGCGAAGAAGGCGTCCTATGAAATGGCAAAGCTACCACGCTCGATCAAGGACAGAGCGCTACTTGAGATGGCTGACGCTATCTGGAGAGAGAAGGATAAACTTCTCGCAGCCGCTGCTGTGGATGTTAAAGCTGCTCAAGCTGAGGTCGAGGCGGGTAGGCTTGCGAAGCCGGTTTTAGAGCGCCTTAAGCTTGATGAGGTGAAGATCAAGGCTATCGTTGAGATGGTTAGGAGTGTCGCTTCACTAGAAGACCCTGTTGGGAAGACCCTTTACGCCATTGAATTAGATGACGGGTTTGAGCTCTATAAGGTTACTTGCCCACTTGGTGTTATTGGAGCGGTCTTTGAAGCTAGACCGGATGTGCTACCTCAGATCTCAAGCCTCTGCCTAAAGTCTGGTAACGCTGTCATATTGAAGGGTGGACGTGAAGCTGCGAATATTAATAAGACGCTCTACAACGTGATTAGAGAAGCAGCTGATAAAGCAGGCATCCCAAGAGGGTGGATTCAGCTACTAGAAGCTAGGGAAGAGATACTTGAGCTTCTGAAGCAGGAGGATTTAGTGGATCTTATTGTGCCTAGGGGTAGCAATAAGTTCGTGCGATTTGTGCAAGAGAATACACGCATACCGGTCTTAGGGCATTCGTCTGGTGTATGCCACATCTATGTGGATAAGGCTGCTGACCTCGCTAAAGCGGTTGAGGTCTGTTTTGATGCGAAAGTTCAGTATCCTGCTGTGTGTAACGCTGTTGAGTGCATATTGGTGCATAAAGATGTTGCACAAACCTTCCTACCTAAGTTGGCGGAGCGGTTTGTGAAGGCTGGTGTTGAGATGAGATGCTGCCCAAGAGCGAAGGAAGTGTTGAGGGGGTTCGATGTTAAAGAAGCGACTGAAGAAGATTGGGGGCGAGAATACCTAGACCTTAAGGTTGCGATAAGGGTTGTAGACTCGCTGGAGGAGGCGGTAGACTACATAAATAGATACGGCTCAAAACACACAGACTCCATAATAACAGAGGATAAATCAGCAGCTTTAAGATTCCTAACGGGTGTGGATTCGTCAACAGTTATACATAACGCCTCAACACGTTTCAGCGATGGCTACAGATTCGGTTTAGGCGCAGAAGTAGGCATCAGCACGAGCAAGATACACGCAAGAGGACCTGTGGGGTTAGAGGGGCTTGTAACCTACAAGTATATTTTATTGGGTAACGGGCAGATCGTCTCAACCTACATAGGCGCAAACGCGAAGAAATTTACGCATCGTCGTTTAGATAAGGTGTGGAGCCCTCAACTGCTAGATAGTAGTTAAATAGCTTGCATACGAAGCCTTGGTTGAGACAACATGCCGAGTAAGATAGCAGACCCGTCTCTAGCAGATAAAGGTGAACTCTCCTATAAATGGGCTTATAACCATATGCCAACTTTAACAGCTATAATTGAGCGTGAAGCGCCAAAGAAGCCTTTAGCTGGTAGAAGGGTAGGTGTCTGCCTACACGTAACAAAGGAGACCTCAGTTTTAGTCATGGGGCTTGCGCGGCTCGGCGCCGAAGTATATCTTGCTGCTGCTAACCCGCTTTCAACACAAGATGATATAGCAGCCTACCTAGCCTCTCAAGGCATAAACGTCTTCGCTTGGCGTGGTGAGACGCCCTCAGAATACTTCGACTGCATACATCAAGTCCTATCATCTAATGTAGAGTTCATTATGGATGATGGCTCAGACGCGCACGTAGAAGCCCATAAGATGGGTGGACTTAACATACTGGCTGGGACTGAGGAGACCACGACCGGTGTAATCAGATTAAAGGCTCTTGAAAAACAAGGGCTACTAAAGTATCCTGTGATAGCGGTTAATAACGCCTACACAAAGTACCTTTTCGACAACAGATACGGTACTGGGCAGAGTGTCATCGATGGGATACTGAGGGCTACGAGCCTACTTCTTGCAGGCAAGACAGTTGTGGTGTGCGGATACGGGTGGGTAGGTAAAGGGGTCGCGAAGAGGGCTCGAGGGCTAGATGCACACGTCGTAGTAACAGAGGTAGATCCGCTTAAGGCGCTTGAAGCCCATATGGATGGATACACCGTTATGCCTATAGCTAAAGCGGCTGAAGTTGGTGACATATTCATAACAGTTACGGGGCAGACGGGTGTGATTCGGGGAGAGCATATAGAGAGGATGAAGGATGGTGCTATACTTGCAAACGGAGGGCACTTTGATGTGGAGATAGACGTCAAATACCTAAACGAGAACGCCTCCTCTATAGTTGAGGTTAGACCATACACAGAGGAGTATAGGTTAAAGAGCGGTAAGAGAGTATACTTGATCGGGCGCGGAAGGATAGCTAATTTGGTTGCAGCAGAGGGGCATCCACCCGAGGTTATGATGATGTCATTCTCCAACCAGCTCCTCTCTCTAATTTACCTAACACAAAACTATAGTAAGATGCAGACAAGGGTATATGATGTTCCTCAAAGCATAGATCAAGAAGTTGCCAGAAGGACCATAGAAGCGCTCGGAATAGAGATAGATGAAATGACAGAAGAACAGAAAAAATACGCCGAATCTTGGCAAGTGTAGGTGGAGAAAAGGTAGCCGTTTGGATGAGCAGCGAAAAGATCGTAATCACCAGCGCACTACCATACGCAAACGGTGAGATCCACATAGGTCACGTGGTCTCCACCTATCTACCAGCAGACATCTACGCAAGATACTGTAGAATGAAGGGCTATGAAGTTGTCTTTACCTGCGCCACAGACGACTACGGAACACCCATACTCATAAAAGCTGAGCAAGAAGGGAAGACACCAAGGGAGTACGTGGAGTACTGGAATAAGAGGGATCTGGAAGACTTTACAAAGCTAGGCATATCCTTCGACTTCTTCTACAAAACCTCTTCAGAAGAGAATCTGAAGTTGACTCAGTATTTCTTTCTAAGGCTCTATGAAAAGGGCTACATCTACAGCAAAGAAGTGGAGCAGCCTTATTGTGAGAAGGACAAGAAGTTTCTACCAGACAGATACGTTGTTGGTAGATGCCCCTACTGTGGAGCAGAAGACCAATACTCAGATGGTTGTGAGGTCTGTGGAAGAACGTTTGAAGCAGGTGAGATTCTGAACCCTAGGTGCATACTATGCGGCTCTAAACCAGTAGCCAAGCGGAGCCTACACTACTTCTTTAAGCTCTCGCTGTTTTCTGAGCGGCTAAAAGATTGGCTAGAGGGGAACACAAACCTTCAGAGCGAGGTTAAGAATTATGTGTTAAGGTGGATAGAGGCGGGGCTCAAAGACTGGGATATCACCAGAGACATAAGCTGGGGTGTGCCTATCCCCTTAAAGGAGGCTGAGGGCAAGGTTCTATACGGTTGGTTCGATAACCACCTATGCTACATATCAACTACACTCAAGTACCTTGGGAGCAAGGGTATTGATGGTAAGCGCTTCTGGAACTCAGCCAGAATCTACCACTTTATCGGTAAGGACATCGTCTACCACCACTACCTCTTCTTACCAGCCATGAGAATGGGCTTAGACGAAGAATATGCTCTACCAACAGCCATACCCACAAGAGGACACCTTCTTCTGCAAGGCCAAAAGCTCTCTAAGAGCAGAGGTTGGTACATTAGTTTGAGAGAGTTTCTTGAGCACTTCCCACCAGACTACCTACGTTACTACCTCTCATCCATCACGCCCTACAGCCAAGCCGATGTAAACTTTGACTGGAGAGAGTTCGCAGCAAAGATCAATAACGAGCTTGTAGCCAACATAGGCAACTTCGTGTACCGGGTACTCAGCTTCATATACACAAGGTTTGATGCAACAATACCTAAACCAAAGGATCCCGACGCTTTAGACAAGGAGCTTATCAATAAGGTTAAAGAGACAACGCTGAACGCAGGCACTTACATCGAGAAGAACGAGTTAGATAGGGGCTTAAAAACGATTGTGGAGCTTTCAACCTTCTGTAACCAATATTTTCAAAAAAAGGAGCCTTGGAAACAAGGTGAAAACGCAGCAAACTGCCTATATTACGCAGCCAACGCGACCAGAAGCCTAGCCATCCTCCTACATCCCTACATACCCTACTCAACCGAAGAGCTCTGGAGACAGCTCGCACTACAGGGTAGTGTTGGTGTGCAGCGTTGGGATTCAGCCGGCGATCTTTTACTCGAAGCTGGTCACAAGATTCTGAAGCCTAAAGTTCTGTTCAAGAAGATCTCTGATGAAGAGCTAGAACCATGGTTAGAGAAATTTAAGGGCTTAAAGTCTTCTGGCTAGGGGCTGTTGGATGGCTTGGGCTGGTTAGAGGTTGCTCAAGAAGTCTTGGAGGTATGTACCGAAGCCCAGAGAGCGGTAGGCACGCTTAAACCAGCCGAGCTCGAACAGAAATTAAAGTCAAGAAGATGGAGGTTCGTTCAACCCCTATCAGTAGGAGACGATCTCTCGATCGTACTCAAACTCGATTTTGACCATCTTGATGAGGAGAAACTAAAAGAACTCGTAGAATCTCTCCACCTAAGGTTAGGCTCGATAAGGTTATTCAATCACGTTTTGGTCTCGGAAGGCGGAGGATACTTCGGCATAGGAAAGGGGATGCTTAGAATATCGACGAAGTTTCCTAAAGATAGCCTATTAGAGATCTTAAAGACTTTACTCAGCTAGTTAGCGGTCTGAAACCCTTTTAAACGTCAAGGGAGTATAGTCTGGTAGAGTAAATCTTGGCATCTAAAACCGTGTCCTTTGAGGAGTTCAGCAAGATAGATATGCGTATAGGTCGTATCATCGAAGCTGAGCCAGTACCCAACTCTAAGAAGCTTTTGAAGCTTAAGATCGATCTGGGGGGTGTGGTTAAGCAATCGGTCGCTGGCTTGGGTGATCAGTATAAGCCAGAGGAGTTAAAATCGAAGCTCGTCGCTGTTGTCACAAATCTGGCGCCTAGGAAGATCTTCGGGTTAGAGTCAGAGGTTATGCTGCTGGCGGCGGTCGATGGCGATAAGGTATCAATCCTCCAACCGGATAAGCAGCCTAGAGAAGGCAGCAAAATCACATAAACCCATCTAAAATCTCAACAGCAAAAGCCTCAATATGGATGAGACTATTATGTTAGCGGGCTCCTAACTTGCTCTCGAGTTCCCGCACCCTCGCTTGAAGCGCAACAACCTCCTTCTCTAAATCGAGTCTATCCCTTAACGCATCAAGACGATCATTAACAGCTTTGAACTGCTCATCCATCAGCATCTCCATATCCTCAATTTTTCTATTCACATCGTCAATTCTCTTGTTTACGTCATCGATTCTCTTATTTACGTTCTCGATCCTTTTTGTTTGTGGGTTCAAGCTCTTCTCTAACTATCTTCCTTATTTCTGGTAAATGAGACTCCAAGCGGCTTCTTTAACAGCTTTTGCTATCACATATTTTGCGAAAGTTTTTTCAATATAGATCTTTGGAGGAGACTAAATAACCGGAACTAGATGAGTTCTAACTCTTGTAATTCTGCAGAATCTTTAAGATAAAGTGTTTACGTATGTAAACTGTTGAGCAGAGAGGACGAAGAGAGGAACCTACTAAAGAGGACAGAGCGTTTTATCGAGACTGCAGAATACCAGATGAGCCGAGGCTTTTACGACCTTTGCGGTCTTCAGCCATGAGCAAGCACTCCAACTCTTTCTTAAGGCGAAGCTCTTGGCTAACGGTGTTGACTACCCTAGGACACTAGTGTAAGGGCGCTGCTGGAAGTTTCTCAAGAAGATAAATCTGTGATCGAGCGTATTTTAGATATGTATCTGATGGATCTTGTGTTCTTGAGGATGCGTATATTACGTTGAGGTATGTGATGAGGGAGTTTAAGAAGGAGGAAGCGGAGAGGTTAGCTAGAGTCGTTAGGGAGGTGATGAAAATCTCGCATAGAATTTTGGTGAAGAGAGCGTTGCAGAAGAGGAGGGTATTCAATTCGCTCAAAGAACACCTTGACGTTATAAAGAGGGGCGTTTGTGGGCTTGATCCAGATGCTGAAGTCTACCTTTTCGGTTCTGTTGCTGAGGGTAGAAAGTAACCTATCAAGCGACAGCGATATACTAATAGTAACTAAGGTAGATCCGGCTAAAGTGCATCTGGAGCTTTGGAGGGCTGGTGTGAAAGAGCCTTTTTGAGATCCATGTGCATACAAAGGACGAGGCTACTTTCTATGAAGGGAGGGTGAGACTTAAAGTCTAGCCGATACTAATGTGGTGTAGTAAGATTTATAATTCGTTAGAGTGAGTGCAAGGCTATGACGAAGGAGATAACGTTAGAAGATTACAAGCGTGCATATAGGGAGATGGAGATGGAGGAGGCTAGAAGAGGCTTCATCGCACATCTAGTAGTCTATATTCTGGTCAATATTATGCTTCTCGCTATCAACCTCATCTACGTGCCTCAAGAGATTTGGTTCTTCTACCCGCTCATAGGCTGGGGTATAGGTGTGGCTATGCACTACCTCTTTGGTGTACGTTGGTACGAGAAGACGCTTATAGAGAAAGAGGCTAAGGCAGAGTACCGAGCTAGAAGAGCTGTAATTTAGTAGCCAACAAACCTAAATTTAGACTCAACATACCCTACTGCTGCGTGGGCCGGTCGTCTAGTCTGGTAGGATACCGCTTTGGCAAGCTCGCCCAAAGTGGCGGGGGTCGGGGGTTCAAATCCCCCCCGGTCCACTTGTGGTTAGCGTTCTAAGAATTTGATTAGTTTGTCCAGATTTACGATTAAGTTGGCTAGAGCTTCGAGGGCGGCGACCTCTTGCTTGTTGTGAGCCTCTGCGCTTAATCCTACTACGATTGTGGTTTTTGTTTCTGCTGCTAGTTCAACGAGGTGTCTTAGGAAGGTGTATGCTTTTTCGAACCCTGTTGTGAGTATGAGGTCGGTTAGGTTGTCGAAGATTATTAGAATCGTGTTTGAGGGTTTTAGTTCAGATAAGGCTGCTAACATTTCTGAAGGGTCTCTTATTGAGACATATGACTTGGTCGCTTCTGATGCAGGGCGTCGTGTGAGCGTTAAGTATATGTATTTCACCTCTAATGGTGTTAGCGCCTCTTCTACTACACTACCTATTCTTGTGAAAACGAATATTTCGTAACCTTTTGCTAAAGCCTCTACTGCTAATCTTTTGAGAAACAATGCGAAGGTGGTTGGTGTGGTAAATTTTAGTAAAATAGTCTTCCCAGCGTTTTCTTCTAATGGGCGACCTAATAATAGAGTCGATGCTCTAAGTGTCTCTTCAGTGATAGGCTCTTTTAAGAAAGGTAAGGTTATGGGTTCAGAGGTCAGATCTGCTAAAGCCGTTCGGAGCGTAGAGATTATGCCAAGCTTCGACGCTTTACGCCAGTTTAACTCTAAAACTCTATTAATCTTTCTTACGATAAGGTTCGCAGTTCTAGGCGCGGTGTCTACTATCTGTGAGAGGGTAGATGATATAAAGCTGCTAAAGATGGTTGTGATCTTGATGGCTGGGTCTTGTTTATGCTTCTCTAAACATTTAGCTATTGAAATGTATCCCTCAGCATCTACCTCTATCTCCTTTAGCACATCGTAGAGAAGTAAGCGGTTGAGCAGTTCGCTTCCTAAGACGCTTTTGAAATCAGGAAAGGTTGCGAGCAATATCCTCTTAAATATTCTGAGAGCCGCCTCAGTGTCAGGGACATTGTTTAAGCTCTTATCTACCTCAATCTTCTGCATCAGCCTTCCGCCATCTACACCGTAGAGTACATCACCAGCCAAAATAAACTCTGCTCGTCTCAAGAGCGCCTCGTCCAACTTTTGCGCCTCTTGGGCCGGTAGGACTGCATAAGCAGCGTTTATGACGGGCAAGTAGGGGTCAAGAAGCGAGACAAGTTTATGCTCTTGTAGATAGTTCAGCGTCTTATCTATGATTGAGACTATCGTTGGAGGTCTATCTTCTGTAAAGATGGGTTGATCTTCGACATACTTAACATATGGCTCTATATCCGTCTCCTTCACAAATTGTGAGAAGAGCAGATATTTTTGTCCTAAAGCGGCGCCTGGTAAAGTATCGAGCAGATTGTTTAGAAAGCGGGTGTATCTGCCGGAAAGACTCGATACTTGCAAGTAGGTTATAGTTGCTTTAGGTTTAATAGTTAAAGCGTAGCCCATAGCTACAAACGTCATTATGTGCAAGATGCCTCCAAATGGCGGTATATCCGCAACTACTACGAGCAGAAGGTTTGTGGCAGAGAAGCCTACGAACTGGAACAGCAAAAAGGCGAATAGAAGAATAGTTAATTTTCGCTTTAATAGCGGATTTGCGGCGCTGCGATAGAGAAAGTAGAGGGTTAAGAGAATAGCTAGGTTGTAGAGTATGTTAATTATGCTATGCACTACCTGTGATAGTGTACCCCATGAAAAGCTATAGGACCAGCCGAAGCTTGTATATATGAGACGGGGCTCTACAAACCTGAGATAGAGGATCGCCGTTGCAAACGCAGGTAAACTAACGAGCAAATATCGTTTTTTAGGTGAACGAAGTGAAAAAGCCAGACATAGGTATATACCTTGCGCCACGTGAAGAAAGATCACACCAAAATCAAAGAAGAGCTCTGAGGTTTCAAGAGAAGGAGTGGTCCTATGCATGTAAATTGAGACGGCCCAGGCTGAGATTAGAAGTGAGTAGAGAAGTAGAAGGTAGTGCACCCAGACCTTTGATTCCTTATATAAGATTCTGAGCGAGACCACTAAACCTACTATAACAGTGGCAATATACTGTGTAGACCAAAGTATAACTGAACTCATATTACACACTTCTTAGAAGGTCGAAGATGTCAACCCTATTCATCGGTATGATCTTTGGTGCTTTTAGTTGTCCAAGCGGTAGACCAAGCTTGGCTGCTCGCATTATGTATCGTGTAAATGCGCCTTGTTTAAGATACTCAACCTTTATTAGTTGAGAAGGCTTCTTGATTCCGAATATCTTGACGTAGTCTGCAAAATCTTGTGAAATTCGCATTAATGAGTTAAATATGTGTTTTTCGGCTTCTGCTTCTGAGTAATCCCACTCTTTCTCCATGAGGAAGTGAAGATGCTCTTGTGGTGAAGACTGCTTAATAACTGCCCATTTATCTGAGTTTTTTAAGCCAGCCTGCGCCAATGCCTCTGCAATCATTCTTTCGGTAAGTCTGAAATAACTGTAAACATCGATTACACCCATCCTCCTACCTTCGCAAGAGAATATTGGCAAGCCATCATCCCTTATCTTCACAATCTTAAACAAGTCACCACTCCTATACCGAGCCAAACCAGAGCCGAAGGGTGTGACAACCATCTCATATACTTCATCTTTCTTCACCTCATCCAAAGCGACTATTTCACCTTTATCGTTGATAAACTCAAAGTACACTGAGCGGAGGTTCGGAATAAGATCCAATTTATCATCTGGAGTACCCAGCAACGCTATTCCAGCCTCAGAAGATGCGTAGACTTGCAACGGTACAATGCCAAAAGTGTTTCTGAAGAATTCACAGTAGACTTTTGTATCAGCACCCCCAACTATAGCACCCTTCAGCGGCAAGATATCGAAAATGTTTGAGTTCTTGCGTGCTTTAAACATGCTCTTCAAAACTCTATATAAGAAATAAAGTTTTGTAGCACCGAAGTCTACAGAGTTGTATAGATCTGTGAAAAAGGCCGTTTGGTCTGTAAAGTATCTGAAGAGCATGTAGAATGTTGCTGCGTTAGCGCCGCCACAAACCACTTTCTCACCTTTTTCCATCACTCTCAGAGCAAGATAAAACTTCTTTCTGGCGTCCGGAATATCATCTGTAACTTCCAGAGGAGGTACGGGTTGGAAATACGGGAGGGAAGAAACTAGTGACCAGCCACTCAAATATGGTACCGGTGCGACGACATTTAACCCCTTATCGCCGATCTTTAACTTTGTTTCACCCCATCTTTCGCTGCAAGCAAGCATTCCAGATGCGATGGAGTCTAAGCGAAAGTTCTCCCAAAACGGTTCTCCGTGCACTAACCACTTACTGGTTCCGGTGGAGCCTGTTGTCTTCACCACTACGGCTAATTCATAGGGCAAAGCGTCTTCAACTATGTGAGCGAGCTTTTTGGCTAGCTTACAGTAGTAGTCTGCAAGGAGCTCGCCTTCTTTTTTTGGCTCTTGTTGAATAAGGATTTGAAGGGTAGCTCCAAATTCGGCCATCTCTTGGTAGTCTTGGTAGTCTGTTAGCGGTATCTGCTCTATGTGCTCTGCAGCAGAAGCGAGCCGCTTGTAAGTTACGGTTTCTTTCCATCGCTGCAGATGCTCTTGGTGCCGCTTTAGATTCTCTTCATATTGGTAGGCGAAGCTCTTCTCAAAGAAGCCGCAAGATTGTTCATAAAGAGCTTTTTCATCCAACCCGCAAATCCTCTACTCTGCAAGTATGGGCATTATCTTGAGACCAACTTCGTGCTGGATATCGAATCTAAAGTATCTTAGATCGTGATCTGTCCCACGCATCTTAAGCACAGCAAGCCGCCGCTTAAACTCATATCCCTCACGCTGCAGCTCCAAAACTATCACACCATCCACAACAAACTCCTCGATCCCAACGCCCATCATAGGGTAGCCGAAAGGCACTTCAGCGACAAAAATGGAGGTGCAGTCCGTCTGCTTCAGAAGCTGTTTCAGAAGGTAAACGATGTTCCTAACTTTATACCGCTCACCCAAGCTTATGGAGAGGGCTGTAACAGAATCGATGACCAAACGCTTTATGTTACGTGTGGATATAGGCTCTAAGATGGTCTTGATCACGTGATCTAGACCTTCTTCGGATGTAGAGAAGAGATCCAAGTAGGTGAAGAGTCCCTTCTTCTCAAGAATATCGAAGTTCCACCCTAAACTAAGCATATATCTCTTGAAGGTATCACGGGTTTCAGTGAAGCTGACGTACATACCATTTTCGTTATAATCTGTTATGCCGCTGTAGAGAAAACGCGCGGAGAGTATAGTCTTCCCAGTACCTGGGCCTCCGGCTAAGAGGACAACTGAGCCTCTTGGTATGCCGCCCTTGAGTATCTGATCGAGCTTTTCTATTCCAGTCTTTACCCTCACGTCCATTATTTCCTCTCACCACCGTTGCAGCTGAATCTGTAGGTTACTGAGTTAGACGATGAAGATTCCTCAGCCACCTCAACTTTCTTACCTGTGATCGCTTCTAAGGCTCCCTGCAATATACCTCTCAGCCACTCAAAGAGGACTACATTATGCTTACTCGGCATAATAGTCTGTTTAGCGAACTCAAATCTACCTACACAAATAGTTTGATCAAAATCAACTAGCCTACATTCTTTACAGCCTCGATCCCTAAGTAGCGAAGGAAGCATATTCAAAGCAGCCTCCAGATCTCTATATCTACCACGCAGCTTTGAGCCGACCTCCAAACCCACAGCCCTACCTGCGTGAAAGAGCAAAACACTTAGACCGGCACCCATTATCTTTCCTAAGGCGTTCCAAAGTTCCTCCCATTCTGCACGACTTAACCTCACATATTCATCATACTCTGATAAATCGATACCACTCTGCAACAGTAAACTGTGATCTAAATCCACGTAGTAACCTTTGATCACACCACAAGCTTCTAACCGCTCTATTCTCCTCGCAACGGTTCTGTCAGATACACCGACGAGAGAAGCTATGTCTTTAAAGTCTGCTCTTGCATTCTTCATCAAAGCTTGTATAATCTTCAGATCGACCTCATCTATTTCACATTTAGTGTTGGTTAACATCTTGATACTTTACGCCTTAGTATTATATAAAGTTGTCGATTATTGACAGACAAAAACGGCGTTTTGTCATTTTTTGACATCGTCAACCCTCCATTCGATGCAGAGTATTTGTATTTGCAGCGTTCGGACTAAGGGATTGTAAGCATACCTATCCGCCTATGCTCTTCAATTAGGTAGAACCTAAAATAATGTTGGATTTTAGTAGGGGTAAGTGGGCTGAACCTTCTTTCTTATCTGAATAATTTCATCAAGAACTTCCTGCTCTTCAGGGCTCAATTTATTAAGATACTTTTCTTTAAACGTTCTTACTTCAGCCTCCTTAGGTAGAGAGTAGAGGATCTCCTTTTCAAAGATATGTCTACCTACTATTGGCTCCATCATCGATACCGCTACCTGCGCGCCTCGCGGCGCTTCTTCTAACGGTTTACCTTTATCCTGTATCTGATGGATCGTACCAACAACCTTGCCGTCGCTATTCATAACCTGAACCTTCTGCCTCAACTTACCTACTAAAACCTCAACCCCAAAGATTGCTGGGTTACTTCTCCTAAAAATGAAGCCTTCAAGCACCTTGAACTTGCAGACGGGTGTTAGGGAGCTGAATTCTCTGATGGCAGCCTTCTCCTTCTCCTCTTGAACCCAGCGTGTATACCCCTCGATCAGATTATAGATGATCGACTCGTTGAACACCTTTACCTTCTCAGATTCTATAGCTTCCTGAGCATCTGGTAGAATCTTCACATTGAACCCAAGGATTACACCCAAGTAGGGGTCTTCTCTCGCCACCGTAGAGGCTTCGATAACATCACGCCTCGTAACGGCACCTACATCAGCGATCCGAATAGGTACACCTTGCCTCTTCAGCATATCTGTTATAGCCTCTAAGGAGCCTAGGGTGTCGGCCTTGACGATTACACCTACTGTGTCGGTCTTTATGAAGATCTTTGAGACCTCGCTTTCAAGAGCTTTCTTAACCTCTTCCCATCTATCTTCAGAGAACAAGCCCACTAAAGGAGAACCGGCCAGCACACCCTCGAGGTCTGGGGCCAAGATCTTAACACCAGCCGCAGCGCGAACTTCATCAACTGGTGTAAAGCGATCTCTAGGGTCACGCATCTCATCAAGGGGCTTAGGTAGAAAGAGCCCTCTTACCTTAGTCTTAAAGGCGCCATCCCTCTTCACCATAGCTACTGTATCCCCAATCTTAAGCACCCCGTCGAGCAGAATAAGGTTGGCTGTTAGACCTAAGCCGGTCTCCTCCCTCAGCTCGAGCACTATACCCCTAGTCTGCTCCTCTGAGGTAGTAAGCCTCTTCGTAAGATAGTGCTGAGTCAAACCGATTAGCACCATAATCAGCTCAGGGATCCCCTCACCAGTCTTAGCGCTTACCGGGACTATCGCCACTTCTCTTGAGAAATCTTTGACCCGATAGTATGCTTCGCTTCTGAACCCTAAGCGTGATAGGCTGCCAACCACACTATAGATCCTTGCATCGAGTTCTTCGAGAACGGCCTTATCCTGCTTCTTCAAAGACTCTGTTAGGAAGGGTGTAGAAGTAGACCTCCAGCCGGTAAGTCTATCGATCTTATTCAACGCTACCACAAAAGGCACACGCCTGCGCGATAATATCTCAACGCTCTCATATGTCTGCGCTTCAAACCCCCTAGTAATATCAACGACAAGAATCGCTATGTCAGCAGCAGAACCACCCCTACTTCTAAGGTTGCTGAAAGCCTCGTGTCCGGGCGTGTCGATCACAAGGAGACCAGGAACCTTGATGGAGCCGCCAACCTTCTGAAGTAGAGGGCCGCAGATGTGGATGAGCGTCTCTGTTGGAAAGAAGCTCGCGCCTATGTGCTGGGTCATCCCACCTACTTCGCGCGCTTGAACGGCTGTGCCACGGATTTTATCCAGTAGAGAAGTCTTCCCGGAGTCCACATGCCCTAGTACTACAACCACGGGCTGCCTTATCCACTGTGATGAGGTCAACTATGCTTCCTCCGAGCTGAGGAGACATCCGGCTATGTTTGGTAAAGACTAGAATTTAAGCAGATTCTTTTTCTATCGGCCGAAGACTATAGCAGCTTCTCTCTGAAAGCTTTCAAGGGAGTCGGAAGCGTGTATAACATTCTCAGTAACCCCCAATCCGAAGTCTCCACGTATTGTGCCCGGAGGGGCTTCATAGGATCTCGTTGGCCCTATCATCAATCTAACTACACTGACCGCGTTAGGCGCCTCAAGTATAGCTGCCACTACTGGACCAGATGTTATGAAGTTCACCAACTCTTGAAAGAAAGGCTTACCCACGTGAGGCTCATAGAACTTCTCAGCTTGCTCTCTTGTGAATGTAAGCATCTTTAGATCAATGATCTTAAACCCCTTCTCCTCAAATCTTGAAAGAATCTTACCTATTAGACCTCTACGCACACCATCAGGTTTTACCACTATTAAGGTGCGTTCGCTCAAATCTTCTCGCCTTTTCGGTAAAAGGCGGTCCATTTGAACTTTCTAGGGTCCCTCTTGAGCTTGAGCGCGTTCTTTCTGCACTTAGAGGAGCAGAAGTATTCTATGGAGCCGTCGTTTCGTACAAGCATTATGCCGTAGCCTAGCTTCACTTCCTTGCCGCAGAAACTGCATATCTTCCCCGACAGCATATTCTGCACCTTTACTTGATCTTTCTAGCCTCTCTCTCCGTTTCTCTAAGCATAAGTATGTCGTGCAGTCTAACAGGTCCCTTGACGTTGCGGGTAAGTATGCGCCCTTTATCTTTGCCTTCGAGTATACGGACACGTACTTGCGTTATCTCACCGGCTACACCAGTCCTACCTACGATCTGTATGACTTCAGCGGGTGTGAGTTTCTCTTCGGCGGCTTTGCTCATATTCTAGCTCACCTATTATTTCTTAAGCTTAGAGACCTCATTAATTATCTGCTCTACTAGTGTCTGTGCCTCACTAGGTTCGATTATCGCTGCTGAGGCTGCTGCGACATCTAACCCTAGTGCTGAGCCTAGCTGTGCTTTGCTGGGTACGTAGATGTATGGTATCTTTCTTTCCTCGCATAGGAGCGGTAGGTGTGCAACTACTTCTGGAGGCTCAACGTCTTCAGCCACGATTACAAGTTTTGCTAAGCCGCGCTCCACCGCTTTTGTAGTTTCGTTTGTGCCTTTTCTAACTTTACCTGTCTGCCTCGCTTGGCGTACCGCTTCGTACACTGCGTCAGCCAGCTCCTTTGGCACGTCAAATTTAACATAGTATGGTTTAGCAGTCATCTCACCTCACCTCTTATTACTTCAGCCTTCGGCTGTGGTCTTTGGGATCATCTTAAGCTCCCCCATACCCGCTCTTAAAGACTCTCTAATAAACATGTCACTCGCCCAACCCTACCTAGGTTTAGGCAGAGAAGCGGGATAAGAACCTCTCTTGGGTGAAGACCACCGTGACCACCTCTTAACTCAAATCCTCTGGATCTTGGTCTATAGTTGTATGCTACCGCACCATTCCTTTTAGGTAGCAGTATTAGATCTCCTGTACGATCAAATAAGTTTGGTTTAACCTCCCCTAAACCAAATATGCCCTCCTTAATCAAGGTTCTAACATCATAAACCACAAACAAGTTAGCTAAGTGTTGCTCTACGTAGCGGAAGACTTCTTCCCTCATGTCTGGTTTTATGTAGAGGCAAGCAGCCCTAGAGTCTCCTGTTGGAGGTATATGTAAGGCGTTCAGAAGGGTCGGGTGATCAGATACCATTAACACCTCATCTGCTGCCAAAGTTACTTGACCGTGATCACTTAGAACGAGCATAGCAGTCTTCCTCGCTGCGCTAGGATCCATCTTATCTATCAGATTGCTCTTCAGCGATGAAAAGAAGGCTTCGAGCTCTGCTTCAGACTCCTCGCTCTCTGGGCCGTAGATGTGTGCTGATATGTCAAACCCATCCCAATAGGGGAAGAGGAACAATCTGTCTTTAGATTGCTCGACTATTTTGCGGAGCTTTATGAAGAGATCAGAGGTGCTTACATAGGTCTCTATCTCTGCATCTGCTCCGAGCATAATTGTGAAGGGGCTTTCACGATAAAGCCTCCTTGTCACTATTATGGGGCGGGCACCGCTTCGCTTCACTTCAGTGTGTATGCTTTCTACATTTAAGAAGGATGAAGGGTCTAGACCCGCTTGCAGCAGACTAGTGCTTTCAGGCGCAGCTGAGGGTGCAAAGTTTGTTAAGCTTAGAACTACACCTATCTCTTTAAGATACATCGTGTACCCTATTATGCCGTGCTCCAGCGGTGTTAGCCCTGTATTTAGGGTAGTCAATGCGGTTGTTGTAGTGGAGGGGAAGGTTGAGGTTAGTGGCATAATTAGCGGGTCAAGATCTTTCAGATATCTATCCACGAACCCTTTGATTTGATAATATGATAATCCATCTACGAGCAGAAGTATAACATTCTCAGCACCCTCCAAATATCCGTTGAGGGGCGCTTCAGGGACGGGGGTGTGCCTTAAACCTTTGCAGCCGAAGCATCTTATCACGCTTGAGACGAGGTTTGCCAGACCATACCCCTCGTAATCTGGTTTAATCATCCACTCGTTTAAGCGCCTCTCTAATAATCTATGCTCGATTTCCTCACTTGTGGGCAAAGATCGCAACACCCTCGCCATCCACTCTACAGAACCCGAATCTAACAAACTGGATGATTTCCCCAACTTTTAGGTTAGCGGCTTCTGCTTCAGCTAAACCCCTAACCTCCTTCAGACTCTCAGGGTTAAATTCGCCGTCTTTAAAGAGCACATCTGGTATCAGCACTTTAAAAGATACGTTATCTTCTGTTACCCATTGGAATTTAGGTATACCTTCTTTAAGTTCTTGGCTGGTGTAGGTTGCTGTAATCTGATCCTCCCTAACCTCATCGACCCGCACATTATACAGCTCTAAGAGCCTAAACTCCTTACCCGGCTGCAGCGTTGCTGCGTCGCTTTTAGCTAGGTAAAAGATGCCTTTTGTGTGGATGGTTCGGTAGCCTAGATCTTTATCTGGGTGGAACCTTAGATTCACGCTCTTCTCAGGAGCACCATTTACCTTAAGCAAAATGGGGTCTGCTACAAACATGTAGCGTCTAACTTTGGGATCGAGAACCTTCCTGTTTGCTGCGTAAAGGAGGCTCCACTCGAATTCGTGCTCGGCTAACGTGTAGCCAACATCTAACGTGAAGTTCCTTATGGCAGCTGGATCTATGCCCCTCCTCCTTAACCCCATGATCGTTGGCATACGGGGATCATCCCAGCCTGAGACCAACCCCTGCTCTATTAGGGGTCTTAGCAGCCTCTTTGAGACTGGTGTGCCTTTGAATCTGAAACGCGAGAACTGCGTCACGTATATCTTTGGGAAACCGAGTTGCTCTCTGAGCCTATCCTGTAGCGCTACGTGGAACTCTAGGCTTCTAAGTATATGTGTTACCTTACAGAGGTAGTCCTCTACCACTACCGCGAAGTCGTAGACTGGCCATAGCCTATATTTTGAGCCTTTTAGTGGGTGAGGATAATCCACTATTCTGAAGAGGTTGGGGTCTCTTAGAGAGTAGTCTTGGCTAGATAGGTCGCCTTTGTATCTTACCACGACTTCACCTTCTTTATATGCGCCAGAGAGGATCTTATCCCACGCTTCTAGATTCGCCTCCACGCTCCTCTCCCTACAAGCGCAGCTTCGCCCCTCAAAGCGTGCAGCCTTTATGCTCGATTCCTTGCAGGTGCAGGCGTAGGCTAAACCTTTCTCGATCATCAGCCTACCGTAGCTGTAGATGATCTCAAGATCATCTGAAACATTCTTCTCATAATCCCACTTTATGCCGAGCCAGCTATACCCATCCCTAAAGCTATCATAATATTCGAGCTTCACCTTCCTCGGGTTTGTATCCTCGAACCTAAGCCAGATCTTACCCTCATACATCTTCGCATACTCAGCATTAATCAAGCCAGCCATCGCGTGCCCTATGTGCATGTAGCCAGACGGCTCTGGAGGAAGGCGAACAACAACTTCACCCTTCACCGCATTAGGTAAGGGTGGAAGGCCCCTTGCTCCAGCTCTAGTTTCAACTGGCAGAGCAGGGTACTTCTCTAACTCAGCGTGCTGCACCTCAATTGGGAGCAGATTGACCTCTTCAACTACCCTCTTTACCACCTCCACCACTTGCTTGGCGCTACTCTTCAGCTCTGGGTGTGCACCAAGCACCTTACTTACTACCGCTCCAACTTCGGCTTTGCCTCCGTGTTTCACCGCGTTTAGAAGTGCGTGCATCCTTATCGATTCCACTATAGCGTCGCTAACTTCGCTCAAGACCCGCCTCACTCCGTCTAAGCAGCTACCATCTTCTACTTACCACAAGGTCTATAAGGCTTCTAATAGCAGCTTTGGCTTCAGCGTTCTGAGCATCTTTAAAGACCTCTTCAAACATATTTATCGCTTCATTCGCTAACTTCTCCGCAACCTCAGTAGCATATTCGATGCTGCCTGTCTTCTTGATTAGTTGCAGTATCCATTCAACTTCTCCAGCCTTTTTAAGACTTCTGGGTTTGTCTAGGATCCTCTTGGCTTGTTCACGCTCTTCAGCGCTACATCTGCTGAGTGCTTCGATTAATATGAGGGTCCTCTTGCTCTCATATATATCGCCAGCCGCTTCCTTACCATACCGCTCCTCAGCCAATAGGTTCAGCACATCATCCCTTATCTGAAAGGCTAAACCGAGCTTATAGCCCAAGGGGATCATCTGCTCCAGCTTCTGATCATCAACACCAGCTACAAGCGCACCTAGGCGAAGCGGTGTTATAGATGTGTACCAAGAAGTCTTCTTACCACACATAAAGAAGTAGTCCTCTGCAGTAAGATCCCACCTCTTTTTATCAACCCAGCTCAACTCAAGATGCTGCCCTTCTGTCGTCTCCCTAGCCATCCTGCAGAACTCCTCAAGCACCCTTAGAGTCGTAGCATCGCCTAAAGACCGTCTATTCTCAAGTAAGAGTTCCCACATCTTCACGTGTAGCGCATCGCCAGCATTGAGCGCTAGGGGTATGCCGAACTTTCTGTGTAGAACAGGTTGCCCCCTTCTTAACTCAGAGTCGTCTTCGATATCGTCGTGAATAAGAATCCAGTTTTGAAAGATCTCAAGCGCAGCCGCCGTAGTGAGGCAACTGCTTCTTTTGCCGCCGAAGGCTTCACAGGTGAGCAGACAGAGAGCGGCTCTAAGCCCCTTGCTTGGTCTCGAGGGGTAGTCTCTTAACATCTCGTAGAAGATTTGGATGTCTGGGTGGTTATGCCGCTTAGGGAGCTTCTCATCTATATAGTTATAGACCTCCTGCCGATAGGTGCGAACTAAACTCTCTATGTCCAAGTGTTTATCATATAGCCTACTAGGACTCTACTTTAATACCTATCTCCTAACCGCTTTATTCTAGAGCCTTGACCTCCACATCCTTCAAATCTTTTTTCAAGACCTCGACAAGCCTCTTGATACCGTCTGGGTCGCTGATGCCTGTAAACTTTACAAGAGCTCTACCTTCTCGAATAAACATAACATCTCCGATGATCTCGCTTCTCGACTTTGACACGCCGACACCAACGACACCGAGCAGATCAGCTATTTTACCTGTGTAGACACCTATTCTTTGAGTTGAGGTCGAGCGCCTTTTATCCTTGACCACAACCTCTAAGTCCTTTATAGGTGCAGCCTCTATCACACCCTCTTCGTAATCAAACCTACAGACCCTTAGATTTGTTATGAACCAGTAGCGCTCAAGCCGCTTTTTGAAGACACCCCGCTCAACACTATGCCACCATAGAACTTCTTCCCCGCCATATAGCTGCTCAGAAGCCAGATCGACCACAACTCTTTCACCACTCTTAGAAATAAACTCATACAGCACCTTAGGCCTATTCTTTATTACACGCCTCCAACGCCCAAACTCATCGCAAACAAGATCCTCCGGCAACCCCTAAGGATTAATGCTGTGAGTTAAATCAACTTTTCTCCATCTAGCGGCGATAACTTAATCTACCACCGCCAAGCAAGCATAAGACAGCCGGCCATAGCACACGGGCTCGACCTGGTCTCATTCCGAACCCAGAAGTCAAACCGTGTGTCGCCGCCGTGTTAGTGAAGTCCGGAAGGCTTCGCGAAGCGGCGGTGCCGGCGCCTTTACGGGTGTTAAAGGAAAAGGCTTAAAGAGTGGCGTGTTCACATCTAACACAAAGGGTAGTTGGATTGATTCCTCTACAAGTGGGGCCGGGGCAGTTCAGCGATAACACCCTTTACCTCCTACTGTTCTATCTACCTTTCTTACTCTTTCTCTTCTACGGTCAGAGGATCCAAGCCTACATGATACTTGGGGAAGTTTCAAGGGCGTTGGGTAAGCTGAAGGTTATGCGTGAGAAGTCTAGGAAAGAGGTCATAGATTATCTCGTTAACCACCTTAAACCAAAGTCTGATCCTCAGGAGCAAGTGGATCAGCTACTTGAATACTTCACCATTATGCCAGTAGACTTAGATCCAGCTGGTATAGTTAGGAAGATAGAGCACGTGGTCACGATTAGGAACGATAGGATACGCTCCGAGATCAAAAAACTTGCCTCTGAGAGCGATATGACTAAGGTTAGTACTGCTGAGAATATACTGGAGGCGGCTTCTTCCATTAACTACATCTACAAGCTTGTTAGGCACTTCTACCTCTTAGGTAAGAAGACTTCAAACATCTACATTCTTCTACAACTTCAGATGATTATGCCGATAGTACTCCAAGAGGCAGACGCATTAGTGAACGCATTAGACGCATTTAAACAATCTCAACCTATAGGTGACGGCATCGGGCCTATGGTTGTGGGTAGAATGATGCTCAACCTTGAAAAGAATGAGATTTCAAGAGACACGTTGCTGGCGAAGACTGAGCATAAGGGTAGGACGCTCTATCTGATCAAAGCGACTGGGCCGGGTGGTAATGTCGGTGAGCCGGGCACAGCTGTTGAGAAGTTGATCAACGAGATGGGTGTGAAGATAAATGCTGTGATTATGATAGATGCCGCATTAAAGCTTGAGGGTGAGAAGACGGGGGAGATCGCTGAAGGTGTGGGGGCTGCTATAGGTGGTATAGGTGTGGATCGGTTCAAGATCGAGGAAGTCGCTACGAAACATAACATTCCCCTTTATGCGGTGGTGATTAAGCAGTCTCTCATCGACGCAATCTCTGTGATGAGGAAGGAGGTGGCCGAATCGGCTGAGAAGGTGATCAAGATCGTCTACAGACTTATAGAGGAGAAGACTCAGCCATCTGATAACGTTTTGATAGTCGGTGTAGGAAACACTCTTGGGGTGGCGCAGTAAAAATGGCGACTATGATACCTTCTATAGGTGAAAAACGGGGTAAGCAGATCGTCTACACAATAGAGGAGTGCTTAAGCTGTGGCGAAAAGAACAAACGCACCTTCACCGTAGGCGACTACGTGTATAAAGGTAATGGGCAGTGTAAGAAGTGCGGCGGCAACATCTACATAACGATGATCTACGCTGAACCAATAAAGCCTACTGAGTAAGAACGATTACACCATTTTCAACAGGCGTGATGGTATGCTCAGCTTGCGCTACAAACTCGTTATGGGCCTCCACCAACATAGGGTAGGCTCTTAACACACGCTTCTGAAGCAGAACCTTCACAGTACGCTCCAACCAACTCATTTCACCAAGATCTCTTATCTGCCTATAAGTAAACGGCAGCGTTCTAAACCTAGACCAGAGTTCATCAATAAACCTATCCAATGCTGACTCACCTACCGGTTTCCTAGCCACTAAGCTGAAGATGTTAGTGACAGGGCCGTTAACCACTATACCCGCACCCTTTTGTGTCGTTGCGAAGGGCTCTATGGCATAAATCTGGCCAGCTTTAAGCTGAGGTGTGCCTGCGGTGTAAGTATTTGGTATGGAGAGCCCGGCGTGGACAAGGTAGGGTGCTATTTCGTGGCCAGAGAGGTTCAGAATAGGTTTAAAGCCTAGGCGGTTCGCGGCGGCGTGTATAACCCTACCAACCTCACCAGCTCTAACGCCCGCTTTAATTACGTTCAATGCCTCTTGAAGCATAGTTTCAGCAGCTCTGACCAGCGCATCATACTTTACGTTAAACGAAAGTGTAAATGCTGTGTCGACTATGCAGCCGTTTATCTGCACCCCGAAATCCACCTTAACGACATCACCCTCCTTCACCCTTAGATCGTCTTGGGGTAGTGGGGTGTAGTGTGCTGCAACGCTGTTTATGCATATGTTACAAGGGAAGGCGGGTTGAGCCCCTCTACTGATTATACTCTGCTCCACCATCTCAGCTATATCAAGAAGCCTCGACCCTACGCTGATGCTGCTCTTAATCCTCTCTCTAACCTCTGCGGCTATCTTACCGGCCTTAAAGTATTCTTCTGCAATAGACAAATCTGCAGAAGCTGATTCTAAAGGTTGATATTAACTGTTTTTAGGAGGGATTACAATGAGCGCCACGCATCCAGCCTTCTTAACTATAGCGTATTCATCTTTAGTGAGTACAGGCCTGAGTCTACCGGGTTTATCGCTACCCATGATGATTAGCTCAACCCCTTCGTCTGATGCGAAGCTGGCTACATCACGCCCCACATTCCTTACTGGTAGGATGCGTGGTGTAAATAGGCGTCCAAGAGATGCTATTGCCGAGGCTACTTTATGAGCGAACTCTCTCTCGATCGCTTTAAACACTTTCGACCGCTCTATAGCGTCTATCGGCGTTGCCTCGGGCAGCTTAAGCACATTTACAGCGATCAACTCACAGCTGGGCGCTGATAAAGAGCTTGTAAAGATAGCAGCAAGTATCAGAGCGTCTCTGTAAAACTTATTCTCTAAAACCGCGACCATTATCCTCCGAGGCTGTCTTATGATGCGTGCACCTTTAAAGGCACTTTCAACCAGTATCACTTTAGTATCTGCTTTTCGGGCTACTCGATCTGAGATACGCCCTAAGAGTTCTCTGAGAAAAGACTCTCTGTGTGCAGACATAACTATAGCTTGGCAACCCGCCTCTTTAGCTGCTTCCACTATGCTCTTAGAGATGAATGCTACGTTATCAGCATCAACTACCTTATTGCTCTCTTTCACCTCGTAATTAACTTTGAACGTTTTAGCGTGTTCATCAAGCAACCTAAGAGCCTTCTCTCTTGCTACTTCTGTGTCTGCATCATTTCTAACGTGGTAAACAAGCACCTTTGATCCACAGTATTCAGCAATTGTAAACGCGGCGACGATAGCGTTCTCCTCTTTGGGCTCATAGGCTAAAGGTAGTAGAATAGGCGAAGTATCCCAACCCCACTCTACAACCTCTTTCTTCCTAGATCTTTCCACTTCACTAACCTTTTACTAAAACATATTTAATTGCTTTACCGTTAATAATAAGTACCCACCCTTAGCCACCAGCAACTAAACTTGCGGAGCGCAAGACTACAGCGTAACCTAAGTCTCCTCGAAGCAATTATGATAGGCCTTGGCCCCACGATAGGGCCAACCATCTTCGTCGTGCCACGCTTAACCGTTGAGATGGCTGGACCAGCAGCTATACTCTCATTCATCTTAGCCGGGGTACTTTCACTAATAATCGCTTTAAACTACGCTGTTATGAGTTCAAGAGTTACGAGGGCTGGTGGGGGCTATTCTTTCGTCAGCTACGCTTTCGGTGGTGTACCAGCCTTCTTATCTGGTTGGTTTATGTACATAGGGAATGTCGCATATGCTGCTTTAAGTGCGTATACCGCAGCAATCTCCCTTTCACATATAGTACCTGTGCCTACGGTTGAAGTTGCTGCACTAGTTCTGGTGCTGTTCACACTGCTCAACCTTGTTGGTGTTAAGAAGGCAAGCGGCGCACAAGTCATATTAATGAGTCTAGTGGTGGTTGTTCTACTCCTTTTTGTAGGGTTTGGTGTGTTTAAGGTAGATTTTACTCGATTTGAGCCCTTTACCCCTTTTGGCTACAGCCCAGTTTATCTTGCGCTCGGCTACGTCTTCTCAATCTACATCGGCTTCGAATTGATCGCTAATGTTTCTGAAGAAGTTAAAAGAGCACACAAAATCGTGCCGAGAGCAATAATAGTCACAATTGTGATAGCGCTTCTACTCTTCCCCATGATAATCACCGTTATGCTTGGCATTGTTGATTACACAAGTATAGTGACTTCAGAGGCACCTCTTGTCTCGGCGGCGTTTAATTTGTCTCCACTTTTTGGCTTAGTGATGGCCTTCTCCTCAATAATAGCGTCTCTTGGATCCCTTAATGCGGCGGTCATAGCGTCTTCAAGGACACTCTATTCTTTGAGCAGAGATGAGCACATCCCAAAGGTCTTCGAAAGCATCCACTCTTCTTTTCGCACACCTTACTTCGCACTCCTCTTCACATTCATTTTAACCCTACTTCTTTTATTCATGTTCCATTTAGAGTTGCTCGTCTACATCTCAGACCTAGGCTACTTGTTAGGTCTAACGATAATAAACCCAGCTGGTCTCGTCATAAGGAAGAAAAAGGGCAACCACTTTAAGCTCAACATACTTATCCCCATCCTCGCCTTAATATCCACTCTAGTGGTATTACCGACCATAAGTAGAACCGCTATGATCGTCGGTGTAATCCTCACAGCTATCGGGTGCACCTTAGCTGTTGCTGAGAGGATAATTAAAACGAGGAGGCGAGGTATATCGAGATGAGGTTTAAGACTGTGGCAGTAGGCGGAACATTTGACTACCTACATAGAGGACATCGAACGCTCCTAGAGAAGGCTTTCGAATGCGGAGAGAAGGTGATAATCGGCGTAACCACAGACCATTTTCTATCAAAGCTGGGTAAGCTCGTACACAACAGCTATGAAGAGAGAGTAAAAAAGCTTAGAGAATATCTTTTAACTAAATACCCTTCTGAAAGATTTGAAATCCAACCATTAGATGATTATTTTGGGCCTGAAATATTTCATGAGGAGGTGGAAGCGCTTGTTGCGAGCACTGAGACCGCTCGTAGGGTTGAGATGGCGAATAGAAGAAGGGTAGAGATGGGATTGAAACCATTGGAAGTTGTGGTAGTTGATATGGTGTTGGCTGAAGACGGGAGACCTATTTCATCATCACGTATAAGAATGGGTGTGATAGATGCAGAGGGGCGTGTGAGGCGAAATGAGTAACGAGGGCTTCATCGTAACGCCTTGGGAGGTAAGGGGTGAAGTAGATTACGAGAGGCTCATCCGAGAGTTCGGTACGCAACCTTTGGATGAGGAACTATTGAGAAGAGTTGAGAAGCATACAGGTACTCTTCATCTACTCTTTAGAAGAAAGGTCTTCTTCAGCCACAGAGACTTCGACTGGATACTCGATAAATATGAGAAGGGTGAGGAGTTCGCATTATACACAGGCAGAGGGCCTTCGGGGCATACGCATATAGGGCACCTTGTGCCTTGGATTCTTACTCAACATCTCCAGGAGAAGTTCGGCGCAGAATTATACTTCCAGATGACGGATGACGAAAAATATCTCCACGACCCATCACTCTCTCTCAAGACCAGCATACATTTCACCTACGAGAATGCTCTCGATGTTATTGCGTGTGGCTTCGAAAAAGGTAAGACATTCATATTCTCAGATATTCACTATGCTAAGACGCTCTATGGCATAGCGGTTCAAGTGGCTAAGCACATAACAACCTCAACCATAAAGGCGGTCTTCGGCTTCACCGACAGCACCAACATAGGTATGATCTTCTTCCCAGCCATTCAAGCTGCCCCTTGCTTCCTACCATCTATCCTAAAGGGTAAAAACGTCCCTGTACTGATACCCGCAGCCATAGACCAAGACAACTACTGGAGGGGTGTTGCACGTGAAGTAGCGCCTAAACTCGGCTTCTACAAACCTGCGCAGCTACACTCTAAATTTCTACCCGGCCTTGGTAGAGGGGGGAAGATGAGTGCTAGCGAGCCCGAAACAGCGATATACACGGTAGATCCACCAGAAGTTGTCACGAAGAAGGTTATGAATGCATACACAGGAGGTAGGGCTACGGTAGAGGAGCAGCGTAAGCTAGGTGGTCAGCCAGAGATCTGCCCAGTCTACCACTACTACCACATGCTCTTTGAGCCCGATGACAAAGCAGTAGGCGAAATCCACATTTCGTGCAGATCTGGGAACCTACTCTGCGGCGAGTGCAAAGCGAGGTTGGCTGAAAGAGTTAGGAGGTTCTTAGCTGATCATCAAAGGAGGCGTGAGAAGGCGAAAGATCATCTACAAGACTACTTTCTAAAAGATTGACCAACACACTTATCTACTTAAATAAATTGGCTAAAGGGTAGGTGGTGGCCCCAGCTTGCGCGGGAGAAACTATAGGATTCCAAGCGGCATGCCTACGGTGAGGAAGGACTTTCTCCCAGGAGCGCCTAACCCCAAGATAGCGAAGTTTTCTGTCGGAAATGCGAAGGGTAACTACGATTATAAACTTCAGCTCGTCGCTAAAGCGAGGTGCCAGATTAGGCATAACGCACTCGAGGCTGCTAGAATCGCGGCTAACAAGAAGCTCGCAAAGATAGGTGAAGATAAATACTTTCTCCAAGTGAAGGTGTATCCACACATCATACTTAGAGAGAATAAGATGATAGCAGGAGCGGGTGCTGACAGACTTCAAGAAGGTATGAGAAAAGCTTATGGTAAGCCTGTTGGGTTAGCAGCCCGGGTAGACGATGGTACGGTGCTTCTTGAGGTAAGCGTCTCTGCTAATAATGTTGAGGCTGCGAAAGAGGCTCTAAAAGGCGCTGCGAGCAAGCTACCAGTTAGGACCTCTATAGTGGTTCTTCCTCTCAAAGAAGCTGAGCAGCAAGCAAAGACCTAAGTACATAACATCTTTTAAAAAAGTTGTTGATTAGAATAGACATAACCAAGGTTTTCGAGGAAGTGGAGAGGCTCAAACCCAGAACGGTTTTCATAGTCACGCCAGACGGTTTGCTAAAGGAGGCTGTGAGGCTAGCATCTACGCTTGGGGCTAGCGGTGTGGAAGTGGTGCTATCTGGTGAAGCGTGTTATGGTGCTTGTGACTTGAAAGAAGATGCTGCTGAATCGATTAAGGCTGATCTCATACTCCATATAGGGCATACGCTTCGCGAAGAGAGAGCGGGCAAAAAAACCGTTTTTATAGCTGTGGAGGATGATATCGAGTTCAATAGGGTGATAGAAAAGGCTGCTCAGAGCTTGAGGCGCTTTAAGAAGATAGGACTCTACACGATAAGCCAGCACTTGCATAGATTATCAGAGACAAAGAAGCTCTTCGAGGACTACGGGTTTGAGGTGAAAAGCGATGAAGGAGGCAGACTCTCCTACGGGCAGATAATAGGGTGTGAGTTTCAACCAGCCTATTCGATAAAAGATGAAGTGGATGCCTTCGTCTTCCTCGGTCAGAGTAGGTTTCACGCGGCAGCATTAGCATTATCAACAGGTAAGCCAACCTATATGCTCGACCCATATCTGGAAGAGGTTATCGACGTCACCCCCTTGGCTGAAGATCTTTGGAAGAAGAGCGTGCTCGCGGTCTACAAGGCTCGAGAGGCTGAGAGGTTCGGTATCATAATTGGGTTGAGGGAGGGGCAGATGAAGATTAAGCAAGCGAAGCATATAAGAGAAGAGCTTGCTAAGCACGGTAAGCAGAGCACATTAATAGCGATGCGTGAAATATCGGCTGAGCGGTTAAATACCTTCACTTTGTTTGACGCATTCATACAAACCGCTTGCCCCAGAATATCTATAGATGGTTCCGGCTTCAACAAACCCGTACTATCTATACCTCAAGCCTACGCCCTACTTAACCTACTCAAAGGAAAAGATGTCGGCGACTTTCTACGCATACCCAGCTGGATCTAAAAGATGTGTATGTTTATAAAGACGATTAAAGCAAAAATAATTTGAGAATCGGTTGGCCCGAAATAAAAGCAGGAGCCTTTTACGCTAGAAGGTGTTCGATATGGCTAAAGACCCTGTCTGTGGTATGTTTGTTGAAGAGAGCCCTGAAGCTCTTAAAGCTGAGGTTAGAGGAACAGTATACTACTTCTGTAGTGAGGGATGCTTAAGAACCTTCCTTAGACCAGAAATCGAGCATAGAAACATCTTGCTTATGACCATCTTCAGCTTCGCATTAGGCGTACCGATCTTTATCTTAAGTATGAGTGACATAGTGAGATTAACTCCTATACACGCCGGTTTCAGCCTTAACTTACTTCTCTTTGCATTGGCTACACCCGTCCAATTGGTAGCGGGGAGAAGGTTTTACGCTGGACTCTTACACGCATTGAAGACTAAAGCAGCCAACATGGATACACTTATTGCGGTAGGCACAACAGCAGCTTGGGGATACAGCAGCTTAGTAACATTTTTACCAGAAGTGGTGCCTGCAGAAGCCAGAGTTGTCTACTTCGAAACATCGGCGTTGATAATCGGTTTTATACTCCTCGGTAGGTTTTTAGAGAGTAAGATGAGGCGGAGGGCTTCAGATGCTATCCGCAAACTAATAGAACTACAGCCTAAAGTAGCAACCGTAGTTAGAGACGGCTCCTTGATTGAGGTCCCCGTGGAGGAAGTTAAGGTAGGCGATCTTCTACTTGTGAAACCTGGGGAAAGGATACCAGTAGATGGCGTAGTCGAGGAAGGCTTCTCCAGCGTCGATGAAAAGATGGTGACAGGAGAGAGCATACCTGTAGAGAAAGGGGTCGGTGATGAAGTGATAGGCTCAACCATCAACAAAAGCGGGGTGCTGAAGATCAGAGCAACTAGAGTAGGTACTGACACAACACTCTCACAAATAATAAGGTTGGTTGAAGAGGCTGCTGCTGCGAAAGCACCTATAGAGCGTTTAGCAGATAGAGTTGCAAGCTACTTTGTGCCTGCTGTGATCACAATCTCCCTTCTTTCGTTTGCCGCTTGGCTGATTTTTGCGTCTAACTTCATAAAAGCATTCACCTCTCTTGTCGCTGTCTTGATCATAGCCTGCCCCTGCGCACTTGGATTAGCAACACCAGCAGCTGTCGTAGTCGGGACTGGAAAGGGTGCTGAGAAGGGTATACTAATAAAAGGAGGCGAGCATCTTGAAAAAGCAGGAAGAGTGGATACAGTAGTCTTCGACAAAACTGGAACACTTACTAAAGGCATACCAGCTATCACAGATATCGTAGCAGATGATCCGAAAGAAGTTCTACGTTTAGCAGCGGCTGCTGAGAAGAACTCAGAACACCCTATAGGAGAAGCGATAGTAAGGAAGGCAGAAGAGTTAGGCTTAAAAATAGAGGAACCAAGCAGTTTTGAAGCTTTACCAGGCTTGGGTGTAAAAGCCCGTCTGGACGGCACTGAGGTTCTTGTAGGTAACCATAGGTTCTTAGTTGAGCAAGGGATCTCTGTTGAAAGATTCGGTGAAGCGGCTAAGCGACTATCTTATGAAGGTAAGACCGTAATTTACGTAGCTGCTGCAGGTAAGTTGATCGGCTTGTTAGCAGTTGCGGACATCCTAAAGGAGGGTGCTAAGGATGCGGTGAAGGAGTTAAAGGCTCTTGGTTTAAAGGTGCTTATGCTTACGGGAGACCATCGGAGGACCGCTGAGGCGGTTGCTAGAGAGTTAGGTGTGGATGAAGTTCTGGCTGAGGTCCTACCAGCTGATAAGGTTTCTGTAATCAAGAAGCTTCAGCAAGAAGGCAGGGTTGTGGCTATGGTGGGGGATGGTGTGAACGATGCACCAGCCTTGGCTCAATCAGATTTAGGCATAGCGATAGGAAGCGGCACAGATGTTGCTGTGGAAACAGCTGGCATAGTGCTGATCAAAGACGATCCAAGAGACGTCACGGAGGCGATAAGACTTAGCAGAAGAACTCTGAAAAAGATTAGACAAAACCTATTCTGGGCCTTCGCCTACAATACAGCCTTCATACCGGTAGCCGCACTAGGGCTGCTCAGCCCCATCTTCGCTGCGATAGCGATGAGCTTAAGCTCCGTTAGTGTGGTCGCAAATTCTTTAACCTTAAAAAGAGGTTAACTGAGAGGGAGTGTGAGCGAAACCTTAAGAAGAGGCTAACGGATAGAGTATTGAGCGGTAGTTGGCTAGAGACCCAGTATGCGGGATGAATGTTGATGAAAAGAAGGCTAAGTTTAAGTCAGAGTATAAAGGTGTAACATACTACTTCTGCTGCGAAGCGTGTAAAGACGCTTTCGACAAAGACCCACAGAAATACATCAAGTAGAGGTCAAAGTCTCTTTTATGTTTCTTAGACGTGACTTCAATCCATCCAACTCGTTCTGTATTGATCTGAGTTCATCAAGAAGAGGCAGGAAGATCTTTACGGTTTCCTCACTTACCTCCTTTTTGTCGCCTTTATAGGGTTGAGGGTTTAATGGTGTCTCCGGTTTTGTTTCAATTGTAGTTACTGCTTTCTGCGTTTCATCTTTTTCCACGATTTTCGGCTCCGCGCTCTTAACTTCTTGTGTTGGTCGAAGTTCCGTCGATTCTGCTGTCTTCTGTTCTACTCGCTCAGCCTCGACTTCCGCTGCTTGCTGCTGTGTTTGCTCACTCTGCTTTACCACTGATTCGCCTTCGCTTTTTGCTTGTGTTAAAGTCTGCGGCTTTAGTATTTCCAATATAGTCTTCATTATGAAGTAAGATGGTGTAGCTACCAGCAGATATACAAATAATGTGAAGAAATCCAAAGAGGGGTTAATGACCTCTAATGTTTTTAATGCGAGTAATAGGGCTGAGCCTAGTGATAAGACTATACTTAAGGTTAGTACCGCAGCTGTTAAGAGTGCACTCAAGGCATCGCCGCCCCCATATTAGACTCAAAACCCGCAAAGAAGCTGAGCACGTTGATGGCGAATGTCTGGCAGATTACTACACCCAACCCTGAGACGAGTAGGAATAGACCTAAGTTGTAGTATAGGTTAAAAAGAGTGCTGCCGTCTGTAAAGTAGATCGCTGCGGAGCTTATTACCGCTAAAGCAAATAACAATGTGAAGTTAAAGAGGATAAGTAAATGCATGTCTACGGGGCTAACAAAGCGAACTGGTACTGTAGTTGACATTGAAGCGAATCGGTTAAGTATCTCAATAAGAACAGTAGTCAAGGTTAGGATGGCTACAAGAGTGCCTTGAATCGGGAAGACGAGACCTTTCAAATAATTTGCTGCTTGCTCACGTCTAGCTTTTCGGACGAGCTCCTCGTTAACCCAATCCGCTATCGTTAAACACACCTCATTCGTCTTCCCACCTATTTTTGTTGAAACTAGGAGTATCTGCGTAAAGTCTGATATGAGCCTACTACCTGTCTCAGCCGCAAAGTTTAGCCAGCAGATGTGGCTATCCAGCCCTAAAGTTAGCCTCGAGAGAAGCTTCTTTATATGCGTAGTCATTTTACCGAATTCGCTTTGGGCTATAAGCTTAATCCCTTGGGTTAGCGTGCCAGCTGCCGCTGCTGCCTCACCTAAGACTTTTATGAAGAGCATAAATTGGCTCTCAAGGTTTCTTATCTGCTTAACTTCTCTTAGACCAAGTCTGCCTAGCACGAATAGGGCTACGCCGCTTAAAGCCATTAGAGACCAACCATAGAAGCTAAGACCGAGCTGATGTAGGATGTAGAAGCAGAGTGGTGTCAGAAATAGTAGAGTTATGTAGAGTATCTTGCCAGATTTCAAGAGGATGGTTAACTTTCGTGGTCTTGATTCTAGATCAGTCACCACCTCATACCGTGGGCTGACTTTAGCTATAAGAAAGGTGAGAGCAGCCGCTGCTGAAGGCACTCCGATTAGGGTCAGCTGGAGGCTCTGAGTAGCAGAAGCCGAGCCAAGTAGCGTAGATACTGAGATCATAGAGACTGAGATGACCGTACCTGCTGTTATGAGTGCAGAATATGCTTCACCCATCCATCTCAATCTATCTATAAGGTTCAGATGCTCTCTTTGGCTTGTAATGATGAACTTGGTGTGTTCTATCTTCATAAAATCCCTAAAGTACGCGCCAACACTAAGAGCTTGAGAGAGCCTGAGTAGGAAAGCGCTGACTCTACAGTCATCAGATAGTTTTGCAGCCAAGTTTAACGCGTATTCCTGTTTATAATTCCATTTATTGATCATTAAGTCAAGCTTTTTAAAGAGATGCTGGAACCCGGCTAAAGGTGTTATAGGCGAACCTCTTATGATATCAATGATGTAATGTAGTGCTTGATTGGAAGAGGCCGCCAAATATAGTAGCAAAATCAAGAATGGGAACTCGGCTCTCTCTTTCTTACTCTGCTTCCCCTCGGTTGACCCAACCCGGATTACCTTACTTACCGCTTTACTCTTCACCGTGCCTTCACCACTTCGAGAAGCTTTCCCTTTCGCATCAATTCGAGCGCCCGCTCGATCCCAAGTGCCTTTATCGTCTTCAAAGTGAACCATAAATCAAAGTAGTCTGTAACACCCGCCTCAGCGAGTAGCTTAAGTAGCTCAGCCCTCATACGGAGGTGGTTATAGATCCCCCTTACTTCGCGTTTGGAGTAGCCGTAGAAGACCGCCAACTTATTTTCGAGGAGGTAGCTTGTGCCTTCGCCTCTAAACAAAAATGTATCTGTCAGAGGGTCCCAGGTGAAGATTTCGATGTAGTTAAATCGGTCTTCGACGGAATCGTAGCCTAGTATCTCGTTTATACTTAGTACTCTACGCTCGATCTTCCCCGTCTTTGGAATCTTTACAGCGCTTTGTATGACGACCGCGCCTATATTGTCTATGTAGGTCTTCGGAACCTCTATAGGCGAGCCTGTGAGCCTTTGGATAAGTTTCTGCACCGTAGAGGCGTGGAAAGTGGCTATAACTGGGTGGCCTGTCTGCATGGCTTGGAAAGCTACATTACCCTCACGCCCACGAATCTCCCCAACTATAATGTAGTTTGGCCTTTGTCTTAATGCGGCTTTCAGAAGAGTAAAGAGGTCGATTTTACCTTCCTCACCCTCACCCTCCTTGGTCACCTCTCTTATCCAGTTTTCGTGAGGCACGGTCACCTCAGGGGTATCCTCAACACTAACGATCTTAGCTGTAGGGTTTATGAAAGCGCAGAGCGCATTCAGAGTCGTTGTCTTCCCAGACGCAGTCTCACCACAAACCCACACACTTATACCGAACTCTAACAGCATCCAAAGATAGGCTGCTGGCAGATACCCTATCGTATTCCAGAGGCAGAGCTGGGTTATGCTGATCGGTATCTTAGAGAACTTTCTGATAGTGAAATTCGTTCCACGTATACTGACATCGCTTCCGTAAACTATGTTTATTCTTGAACCATCAGGAAGTGTACCGTCCACTATTGGGTTCCTGTAGGTTAAAGGTCTCCCTATACGCTCAGCCAACCGTTTAACATACTCATCAACCTGCTCTTGGTCATCGAAACGTAAGCTGCTTATGCAGCTGCCGAAAACTTTGTGCTCGACAAAGACGGGTCCAACACCGTTGAAAGAAATATCTTCTATATATGGGTCTTTTATCATAGGTTCGAGTGGACCTACACCTATCTTGTCCCTTATCAGGAGGTACTCAAGCAGCTCCTTCGTTTTTTCATTTACTAAAATTGCCGGGTTTTTTCCCTTACTGATGCGATAAGCAACATCGTTTAAAGAGTTGTCTACTTTTAGAGTATTATCGATAAGCTTCTTTAACGCTGCTTTCTTCTCCTCTATATTCCTGTAGATATGCTCTTCATCCAGCTTATATGCGAAGATGTTTTCTAGCGTGTTCATAATTTGCGTTAAATCTTGACCAGTAGTCGGCTCGATGATGATATACCTAGCCCGCTCCATGCTTTTTTGCCTAAAGATATGTATGAAGACCTCTTCGGAGACAGGGTACATGAGATTAACTTCGTCTTTGTTGAGTTTTTTATCTAAGGTGAGGAACCACGCTGGTGTGCTGATATTATCTTCGCTAAGCTTGTTAAGATATTGATTTAAATACGGTCTTCTTGCTAAAACCTCTTGAAGATCTGTTGGAAGCGTGTTTTCATGCTCTCCCTTCCCCTCGCTCATATACTACGCCCTCGTCTGTGAATATGGAATAACCTTTACTCCAAACGCCGGATCTACCTCAAACGCTACAACTACGGAGCCTGCCCCGGTGGTTACGCCTCTGAGCTTAGAAGCGTAAAGTATTCTAACAATCCTGTCTCCGACGGTCTTAATTTCAAGCGTAAGATGAGCATCACATATAGATCTAACCCTAATTAAAAGGTCTTGAGGAAACGCATAGGGGTGAACTGTCAGAACCACCGTTTTATGTTGCTTATCACAAATATTGCGTAGGCTTGAGAAGAATGTTAGAACACCTTCTTCATCGGCATAGGTTATCATATAGGTTAAGGAATCGATTATGACAACATCGGCCACACACTTTTCGGTCAGATACTTTATGATTATCTCGAGGAGGCGGTTCGCTTTCTCCTTCTGCCACTCGATGTTTTCAACGTGTAGCGTGTAAACCCTCAGCTGCTTCGTGAGGAAATAAGGTCTAACATCAAAAGATAGACTTAGCATCTGCGAGATAAGGCTCTTGACGGTATTCTCGGTCGTCATATAAGTGACCTTTAAGCCGCTTCGTAGCGCACCATATGTGAGCTGCTGAGCAAACACACTTTTCCCAGTATCATTCGCTCCCTCGATCAGCATCAAGGTAGGAACAGGAATATCCCCTAGCTTCTGCTGAAGCTCATTATTATGCCAGCTGATAATCTTAGGTTGAGGTAAGATAGCTTCCTTACTTAACCACCATCACCCCACACGCACCTGTAGGCAGATCCAGTAGGATGTAAAAGTACCCAAACCCCATGGTTGGATCGAAATAAGGTGAGTCGTCTCGGTCAAACTCAACAACTAAGGATAGAGTTTCTCCACTGTTCCAAGCACCACGTTCCAATGATATATCAATAGGGTCTATGGAATCGTCATAAACTGACTTTACAAGCCATCTCGTAGATGAGGAGTAATAGAAGTAGGGGACCCTCTTTACAGTGGGTGTGAAGCGGGGGTTATTTGGTGTGCCACCCACTATCTTAACATAAGCTAATATTAGGTTGCTGTGGAGTAGATCTGACGCTCTAACTCCGCCTACACCCTCATACGTAGCATTAAAAGAAACTTTGAGTAGAGTACCGTTGTATTGCTCAAGCGTGAAGTCGGCTAAGCGAATCAAATTCATCTTATAATATGGAGCAGAAGATATCTCAGACACTTGTAAACCTCGGCTTACTTTAAAATCGACAGAAGTTATAGAGTTAGCTATGTAGTTAAACAGCAGCAAAAACATGGCACAAAAGAGCAATAGTGATGAGAAGCTACCCAACACCCATCACCTTCGCGCCGCTGGGTGTTGCAAAGAGCATAGCCGAAGAACGATTCACATCTAAAGCACTGCTTGAGGGGAGTTTGACGATAACAAGCATAGCCTCCCCTGGATCAAGGTGACCACTTGATGTGGTCAGATTGAATGGGTTGATGCCTTCACCTAAAGTTTCTCCACTATACACACCACTAATGTACCAGCAGCTTCCTGTTTTTTGAGGGTTATAGGGTAACCAGTAGGAGGAGTATCCGCCTACCTTTAGATCATAAAAAGTAACGATTACGTCACATTGTGTAAATGTGTTGACAGGTAGCGGTATTAAACCGATGTTTGTGATGCGTGCGGTGATTGTTTGCGAACTCTTTTCAACTATGGAGAGCGCATATGCCTCTTTCGCCTTCCTCTCCTCCATCTTAATACACTTAATGATACTTTCAGCTTCTATTGCGCAGTTATAGTAGTCTCCTTCTAAAACTATTATGTTAGCCCAAAACAGAATGAATGATGTTAAAGCGATCGCGATTAGAGCCGCGAACCCAGACACGTGACCACCTCCTAAATAGTGAAGGTGTACTCGCTGTATACACCATTATAGGTGACGTATCTAAGGTAGTAGTCTCCAGGCGATAGCGTTGAATCGCTGTTCACGGTTACTTCGATGGTCTCAGAGGGGTCCCAAACACCATCACCATCTCTATCACTCACTAAATCGTAGATCCAAGTTGGTGGGGTTGAGTTATATGGGATTCTCTCGAAGAGACCGCGTGGCCCGAAGAACAAGTCAGCTTTATTCCCTATGAGAGTTGGGTGAATAGATTCGACACCTATGTTCTTAATCCAAAGCTTAACTGCTGTGTCGTTGTATTGGGCGGCGAAGATTATATCGACGCGTGTACCAAGTTTTATCTTAAGATCACTCGTCTTCTCTCTTTCTATATCGACTACACGCTGTAAGCTTCCAAGTACGGAAGCGGAAAAGATGGAGATCGCTATGACTACCGCAAGTGTTATGTAGACTTCAGATACTACAGTGCTTGAAGCCAACTCTTCTGACCACCTATGTTACTTAACGTTACTACACTTCCGAAGCCTATTTAGTAGGATCAAGAGGAGAGGTAATACCGGATCATTAGGTTGATTAGAGAGCTTATAGAGGATATAGAGGGTAAGAAGATGCTCCTCTAACCCGACACCATCTAAAGCTCCCTTCCTGTTAATTGTAAGCTTATCCACTGCATCTTCAATAGTTTTAGCCAGTTCTCTGCTTATCCAACCGTCTTTTACATATTCAGCAAGAACCCTCATCAACTCTTCTCTATTAAAAACTTCAAGCAGCAGGTTTGAAACCACAAGTATGTTAAACTGATGCTGCCACTCCTCAGCATTGATCTTAAAGCCGTTGTCGCCTCCAAACTTTTTATTAGTGCCTTCCTTCGCTATAGCATTACCTGCTCCTCGATCTTCATTGCCATCTATGTTAGCCGCCTCTTTAGCCGATTCTTGTTCTACCGTTTTGTTAACGCCTTCCTCGGGTTTTTTATCAGCTTTTGGAGTTAGGGCTTCGATCATTTTGGATATGTAGTTGAAGGGGTTTTCGAGTTCTGCTATGGTGCTTCTTAGGTCTGTTAGGGTTGTGTAGAGGGGTTCTCGTATCTCTTGGATCTCTTTTTCAATGGCCTTTACTCTCTTTTCTAGCTCAGATAACTCGCTGCTCATAGCAGAGGTTCACACCCACCTTCGCTTCTCTTTTCTACAAGCTTACTAAGTAGTGATGTAACTTCGGCTCTAGCCACATTCAACCCGAGCGACGCCAAGCCGAGCGCATCTGAATTTGGGAGGATTAAGCAGAGGTATGTGGTTGGTGTGCTTAAGACACGCCCAACCGCTATACCAGCTTGCTGAGTTGCTATGAGAACATAGTCTAAGCATCCAACATCATTATTTTCAAATAGGTTATCTATGGATACGATCAGCTGGGTAACTTTAGATAGGAGGGCGGCATTGGTGCGATGACCGATTCCGAAGAGCAACCCCTTCTTATCATAAAGTGCACAAGCGTTAGCACCTAACTCAGTCTTAAGCGTAGTGAGTATACTTCTAAGTCCGTCTATAAGAGCTTGCTGCTTCAAACCTTCTCTACCTCTTTAGCCTTGAACACGCAAACGCTACTCCCCTTGCTCACACAGCGACTCTCCTCGACTTCAACGTCAAACCCTTTGACGTGTCTCAGATACCTCTGAAATACTCCGCGAACAAGGTAGCAGCCTATGGAGCCGCCTTCAGATAGCGGCAGAGGTTTCGTGGAGATTGTGAGGCTGCTTCTACATATGCTGTCTTCTATCTCAACTCTACCAAGATGATGCTCGGCGAAGAAATCTACTATCGCTTCTTTTAATTCTAAAACATTACCACCGTGTTTCTCAAATAAAGTATCTACTAATCTTGCGCCTATATGATAAAAGAGGACGGCAGCACCAATAGGTCCTAGTAGGTTTGGTAGGATGGTCTGTAATGTGTCGACTAGGCTACTGCTCGACTCTATATCTTTCTCTTTTGTAGTGTAGAGTGGTTCGGGGCTTTCTCCTACGATATAAGCAATTACCCCGAGCATATCTACCCCGCTTTTATTATAGAAATCGCATCTATATAAGTTTTAAATCCGACATAAAACTTATCTATATGCTACACAAATATTCTACCGACCGATATGCTGCGGGAAAAGATTAGACAGAGTTTGCGCACCCAAAGAAGAGGGCTAACAGGGTTAGAGACAGCGATAATCCTAATAGCATTCGTCATCGTCGCTGCAGCCTTCGCGTTTACGGTGCTGAACGTAGGCTACCAATCCATACAGAAGAGCCAGGAGGTCATCGCGGCAGGCTTAGAGGAAGCGTCCTCAGTTATGGAGATAGATGGCGCAGTAATAGCTAAAAGCGACGGAAACACATTACAGAACGTGAGCTTCATCATAAAGCTCTCAGCAGGGAAATCGCCGATCGACCTCAGCGAAGGTAAGCTTGCAATAACTTGGACCAGCAAAAACATGCACTTGGATAACATCTACAACGGGACTATAGCAAACGTGACCGCGGTATTCGGAGATGATACTGACATGTACCTCAGATATGGAGACAAATATAAGGTTACTATAGATGTCGCGGCATTGGGAGATGAGCTCGGTGCGAATGATGAGTTCAAGATCGAGCTGAAGCCTCCTAAAGGTGCGGTGCTCACCCTAGCCAGACGGCTACCTCCAGCCTTGGATCCGGTGATGTTCCTAGGGTAAAGGGGTGTCCAGTAAGAGGAGGAGGAAGGTTGCAGTGGGTTGACGTGCTGGCTCAAGCGGCTTCGGCCATCCTAGCCTTACTCCTCCTCACATCCTTTTTTTTCTTAGGTAGGCTTTTCAGAGGCTCTGCGTTTAGCCAAGGTTTGAACCTATTTTACGTAGGCGCCTTCTTACTCTTGATTCGTCCGAGTGTCTTAATCCTGTTAACCTTATTCGATTTTGCTTGGCTCTTCGGTTGGATGGATGTGGCTACTACTGCTGTTTTTGCTGCTGGGCTTCTGCTGATCAAGGGTCCGCTTGAGCGTCTTGTGGAGAAAGCGTTGGATCAGAGTGTTATCCGTCAACTTAATTTAGAGGAAGATTCTTCTATGTGATGATGGTAGGTCCGAACCACTACATCTTTGTGGTGAAAGATCATAGATGCGGTGATGAGGTGGTTGATGCTTTCACAATCTTTGAGGATAGGGTGAAGAAGAGGGTCTGGGGGTTGAGTAGGTTCGCAGCGCACAGAAGAAGGATCTCTAGGGGTGATAGAGTAGTCTTTTATGTGAGTAGTAGGAGTAGGAATATGCTTTCTCTTCTAGTTGGGTGTGGGGTCATAGATTCACAGCCCTATCTTGTATCTGATGTGGAGAGGAGGCTGTGTATAGCCTTTCCTGAGAAGTACACGCACGTGGTGGACTTGGCTGATGTTGAGATATGGCCCAAACCTTTACCGTTTAGGAGCGTGTGTGGTAGCCTATCTTTTGTTAGGAATAAGCAGAGCCCCTACGTCTATCTGCAGGGTGGTATAGTGAGGATATGTGAGGAGGATTATCTAACCATCTGTAATACCGCAAAATTATTTATGTCTTCTAACAGTACCTAGAAGGTGGTATGGCTGAGCAGAGTGGCTGGGTCTACGACCCCGTATACTTTGATGCTACTGTGAGGAGGAGCGGCAACAGCCTGGTGATCACGATCCCACCTGAGCTGGCCCGTAGGATGCTCATCTCAGAAGACCAGCCAGTTAGAGTAGTGGGTGCTGTTAGATGTGGCATATTGCTCGAGGGTGCGCTCCTAGTCCACCTAGGTTTCTTCAGCTGTACCGAGAAGGTCCAGGTTGTTAGATGCTTGCTGACTCACCCGTCTGCTAGAGATGAGAGGCTGCCTTTTGTTGAGGAGTTGGCGCAGCGCTACTCGGCAACAGACTTAGAGGTGAAGAGGGTTAAAGAGGGTTGGGAGGTGAAGATCTACCTAGGCTCCATATTGAGGAGTGGCTTCAGACCGAGGAGCGGGAGGGAGATGAGGGTCTTAATGGATGAGCTGAAGAGAGTAGCTGAGGCTAGAGGCTTCACGGTAAGCGATGTAGGGATTACTGAGGAGGCGGTTAACCTAGAGGGCATAGACCCCTCAGTTGTTGCTCAAGCACAGAGGCATAACCCAACAAAAGTATCCTACAAGTGGCAAGTATAAAAGAGGAAGCTGGCACAAACTCTACACACCTTTAAGATGGATGTTAAAGAAAGCATCTCAACTAAAGATTTTAGAAGCAGCAGTTGTATAGATAAATTGGTGAAAAGATTGGAATGTGAGGTGATGTTTGATTGTTTATGAGCCCAGTCAGGTTTGAAGTCGATGAAAGTAAGGCCGTTAATATCGCACGGATCTTGTTGGATCTGATTGAGCAAAAGCATTGGCTCGTTTCTATGCCTGAATACCGATTACCACAGAGTCTTCAAGCAGGAAGCCGTGAGCATGCCCTCTACTTGACCTACATCATTTCTATCGATTATATGACGGATGCTGAAAAGCTTTGGAGTAAAGCGCGAAGCGCTTACGAGCTTTACCCTGAAATGTTTACGCCTGAAAAGATTCTTGATGTCGGTGAAAGAACGCTACAAGTCTTTTTAAGAGAACTCGGTGCAAGATTCGGAACTTGCGCTGCTCAAACTTGGAAAAGAATATCTCAGATTCTTGTAGAAAGGTATAGAGGAGACCCGAGGAACATTACAGCTCAACCGTTAACGATAAGAGAAATTAAGGAGAAACTTTCAGACTTTCCATACTTGCGTGGAGATAAGCTCGTGAACTTCTATATCCGAGCTATGGGAGAAACCGGCCTCTTCAAAGTTAAAGACTTAGATGAGCTAGATGTGCCAGTTGATAAGCAGGTAACCCGCTTCACACTCTATACTGGCGTTTTAAAGCTTAAAAGCGGTAAGTTTCAAGGCTGCGCAAACGACGACCCATTAAGAAGCCTTATACAAGGGATATGGAGGAAAGCAGCAAAAACCATCGGTGTGGCTCCTTGGAAGCTTGATGAGCCTATGTGGAATATAGGTTCTAAACTTTGTGCATATAGAAAGTGTGGTTACTGTCCTGTAGAGGCAAATTGTGATAAAATAAAGGGTGTAACTTTTAGAGAAAACTTGCTGATATGGGTTTCACAACCCTAAGTGTAGTTTTCTTGATCATTTCTGTTTAACAAAGTTGTTAGGATACTTGTTGTTAAATGATGTTAAACGGTTATCAAGTATTGACTCTACGCACTCATTTATTATGGGTGAAAGCCAGTTTGGGCCTTTTTGACCAGTGCTTTCAAATATTTTGATATTAGGTCTGCTTATCCAAGCTTTGGTTTGTTTAACAAAGTTAGTATAGTCTTGACTCCCAAAAACGTAGACCCAGCTAGGATTAAACTTTGAAATAATATCATCTAAAATTGGGGGGAGTGTGTTACTCCACAAGTTGGTGGTGTATGGTATACTATTATTTTTTGCTATGGTTTTGTTAAAAGTAGCTTGGTATTTTCTTGCGGCTTCGAGAGCATGGATTATGCCGTACCCTCCTGATAAAAAGAAAAATTCAATATTGCTAGTTGAAAGCAGCGCCGATTTTAATTGGTCATACTTCTTTTTAAATAACTCTTTATAAGCATTCCCAGCCCTAACGTATAAATCAAAAGCATAAGTTATCTTAGACCCAAAGCTGGTTTGTGGTTTTTGGAATATGCTGTTTCTAATATGGTAGAGGCGGTTAAGAAGTTTCCTATCATTTAAGTAATACGCCGGTTCTACAATCCGCGAGTTTTGCGAGATCGGAACGGAGTCATCTTTACGCGCGGAACACGAACCGATTATCACAATTTTCATACTAATTCTTTTGTCGCACTTGCTTTTTAACATTTTGGATTTCGTACCAATATCACAAGCTTCTTAGATTTCCCAACCTAACTTAGTAATCAATCATTGATAGGTTAGGCATTGATAGGTTAGAAAGATTAACTGACAAATCTTCAAGCTCGTAAGCAGACAACATACTCGAAAAATAGGAATAGGAATTAGTAGATAGTAGGAAGGTCAGTCTTTTATTTCCAGCGTCTCGTAGAGTGTCAGTATTGGAGCGACTCAATAAAACTGTCAATTGTTTAGATGCGGGCCTGGTGGGATTTGAACCCACGACCTACTGGTTTCCCCGTTCAAGGCAGGATACACCATCCGTAAGAGCCAGCCGTTATAGGGTTACACCTCTCTACCTGGCTTCCCTCCGGTTGATTCGGATCTGAGCCACAGGCCCGCCTATATAATGCGGGGGTTTCTTGCCATATTTAAGATTTGATTCTGTCAATAGACAGCTCAGGATGATGCAATTCTGCGTGGCAATTCTGGCAGAGTAATACCCAACCATTTAAGTTGATACTTTTGATCGTCCTATCTCTTAGCAGAGCTGAAGGATTTCCATCCTTGACCTTTGGGTCGGTATGATGGAAACATAATGCGGCGACATTCTTTGCATACCCACAAATGTTGCATTTCCCACCCAGCATGGCGATTAATTGCATCTTCTTAGACCTTATTATACGTAACCTGTCCTTATGAACCCGCGCAATCTGCTCTTCTCTGTGTTTAAGATACCACCGTCTATACGCCTCTCTCTGTTTCTCTCTATCTTTGTAAGGCATTAAAGGGCTATTAACGTCACAGGTTTAATAACCTTTACTCTTGCTAAGAGGATACTGCCAAGTTAATTTTTATGGGAGCTTTAGGAAGCTGCTTTTGGGAGTTGCTCTTCATAAAGCCACATCAAACCCTAAAGAGACCGTCAGCACACATAACTTGACAGTATCTGCTAAGAGCCAGCCGCTCTACCTGGCTGAGCTACAGGCCTACATCACAACGATCAACCCAACCATCATTATATAAGTTACTTTACCCCTATCTGAAACTAAAGACTATTTATACCCTAAGCCCTCAACATCATCTGATGCTTTACTTTGTAGGCTTAGGCTTAAGCGGAGTAGAAAGCATCACACTAGAAGCACTCAAAGCACTGAAGGGCTGCAAAACAGTCTACCTTGAACGCTACACCAACCCCTCAGCACCATCGGCAAAAGAGCTAGCAGAATTCCTAGGTAGGGATGTGGTGGAGGTTTCGAGGGAGTTCGTGGAAGACGGTAGAAGAATATTGCGTGAAGCGAAGGAGGCTGATGTCGCTGTAGCTTGCTCAGGAGACCCGATGGTTGCTACTACACACCAAGAGCTCAGAGTAAGAGCGACCAAAGAGGGGGTAGACACCAAGATAATACACGGCACATCCATAGTAGGCTGCATAGCTGGAGAACTAGGGCTCCACCAATACAAATTCGGCAAGACCGTTACGGTAACAGCATCACCACCGACACACAGCACCGTGCTCGACACGGTCTACTGGAACCTACTCAGAGGGCTACACACACTCCTACTAGTAGAGTGGCAACCCAACCGCACACTCACACCAAACGAAGCCCTAAAGATGCTGATGGATGCCGATGAAGAAGCAAGGTTAGGTATCTTCAACCCAAACCTATTCACCATAGTAGCTGCTCGGCTCTGCCAAAGAAACCAGCTGATAAAAGCCGGGCTACTTAAAGATCTGCTGCACCTCGACTACGGCGAACCACCCTACAGCATAGTCATACCAGCAGACCTACACTTCACAGAAGCCGAGGCTCTCGAAGCGCTCTTCAAAAGCGAATGCAGCAACGTCAACAACACACAATACGCTAAGAGTAAAGCTAACGTTTTAGTACCTAGATATGTTGAGAAGACCCGCGCAACCTTAAAGAAAGTGAGGGAGATGCTCGCTACAAAAGAACTTAAACTAAATACCAGCGATCTGCTCGAGAACGTCGACTGCTACAGCAGCGACGCACTACGCTTCCTAAACGAGGGGAAGACCGAGCTCGCCATACTCAGCATAGGCTACGCCGAAGGACTCCTAGACTCACTACGCTTCATAGGGCTGGTGGAGGTACCTTGGTGAGCAGAGAGATAAAAGAGGTTTTAGCAAAGATCTTCACCCTCCAGCTAAAGCAAGGAGTTGCGAGAATAGAGGATCTCAAACAAACACTACCCTTTACCTTAGCGACGCTAAAGAAGCTTATTAGAGAAGCGGCCAAAAGAGGGCTGATTAAAAGAAGCCGCGGAACCTACCTCTTAACCGAGAAGGGTAGAAAGGCTCTAAAAGTTGTTCTAACAGGTGGGGTCTTCGACGTTATACACCCCGGGCACATCTACACGCTAAAGTCATCCAAGGCTTTGGGCGATGTGCTAATAGTTTCGGTCGCAAGAGATAAGACGGTCTTAGCGAATAAGGGGCATATGCCCATAAACAGCGAATCAGAGCGTGTTGAGCTCGTCTCCTCAATCAAATACGTTGATCTAGCGCTCCTAGGTAGCGAGTCGAACATCTACGAAGTCGTCGAAGAAGTACGCCCAGACATCATAGCCATAGGATATGATCAGAAGCACAAGGAGGATGAGCTGCGTTCAGAGAGTGAGAAGCGAGGCATAAAGGTGAAGGTAGTAAGATTAGATACCCCAAAACCCCATGTAAAGACATCCACCATACTCAGAACAAGAGACGACATATTAAATGACTTTTAGCGGTTAGAATCATCCTCTGTCAAGCGCACGTTAATAGTAACTTCAGCACCGTCCTTTAACCCAAGCCTCTCTCTAACATTCACAGGCGCTATAAACTCTACGACACTATCATCATAATGTGTACGATCTATGGCAAGCACCGCCCCCTCAATCACGTTATTTAAGGTGGCTTTGAAGCACCTAGCTCCACCATAGGTTCGCTGCCCATCCTCAAACTCGTGTATTCTTATCCCCCTATAATGCTCCAGCTCCCGCCTAAGCCTCCTATCAAGAGGTGTGGAGAGCTTGATGTTCAGCGTGCCCGGATATGGGTCAAACCCAAGTTTCGCTATGAACTGCTTTCGATAGCCTTTCAGAGAAACGTAGTACGCACCCTCCCCGATCCCTGTGAACACCCTTCCACGCAAGGTTATGGATTCGGGCATCGCCTCTAAAGCCTGCCTCAGCCTCTGGTAGATGTCGGTCAATATCTGCAGACCTTGCTCGCTCAATTTTACACCGTAGCCTCCTTTCACCCTTAACCGCTCTATGTAGCCCTCCCTCTCCAACTCAAGTAGATGGTTGGATGCTGCCTGCTGTGAGCGGCCGATCCTCTTAGCTAACTCATATGTTGAGATCTTGATCGGCTCATCCTTAGCACCCATGAGAAGGAGCTCTATGAGCGTAGGTATGAGTGCTGGCTTTATCTTAGGCTGCTTATCCCCAGCTTCTTGCAAGCCTATCAGCCTCTTTCAGCGCATCTGGGTATCTTAGGCCGAGAAGTTGAATTATTCTCCTCACACCACTCAACCCAACTTTATGCCCGGGGCTCACGTAGAAAGCTTTGCAACCCCGTGGTTTAACGCGGTAGCCTACACAGCTACCCTCATAAATTATTCTAGTGATTACTTTGCCGCTATCTTCGACCTCACCGACCAGAAGCCTCTTAGCCACACCCACCGTAGGTAAGTCGAGAAGAACACCTACCACCGTGGCTAACCCAGCTCTTCTGGGGTGGGCTAGGCCGTGACCATCTACTAGAATAAGATCGGGCACACTCCTAAGTTTCCTATATGCAGCTAACAAAAGGGGTGCTTCCCTAGCGTAGAGTAGTGTTGGTATGTATGGGAATGAGGGGGTGCTTCTTATCACACTCTTCTCAACAACACCTTTCCCAATCTCCCAGATCACAGCGGCTGCTGATGCCGTGTTGTTGAAGTAGGCTGCGTCAAGTCCACACACCTTGCTTACCTTCGGCTCCGCTCCCCCTCTATACAGCTTGGCTATGGCTTTCTGCATAACCTCGAAGAAGATTATCTGATCCTCTGTGGGCTTAGGGTTCATTGCTGCCCGCCGCTTTAAGCGTCTTCTGAAGGTCTTTTATGAGAGCAGCACGCCTTAATTCTTCGGTTACGATGGCTCTCGTGTCCTCGATAAGTATTCTGGCGACATCGGTCTTTCTCCTTATCCCTTGCACGATATGGTCGTAGGCTGCGAAGGGTGTTAACGAAGCGTATATATCTTCCATCGCCCTGAAGAGCCTTATAGCTTCCTTCACCCTACCCTCCCTCAAGCGGTCGTAAACCATCCTTTTGATCTCACCTACAGCATCTAAGATGCCTAAGAGGTAGGGTATGTCATCTACACCCAATTCCTCCTGCTTAGGTATGCTCCTCTTCTTAGATACGGCTATCGTTATAGATGCCTCAACATACTCCGCAGCCGGTTGTATAAGATATTTCTGGAGGTCGTTGCCCGCAATCTTAGAAGTTTCGACCAAAACCCTCCTCGACTCCTTAAGTAGGCGTTCAGCTTCCCTCCTCCTCTTCGCGTGCACACAGATGATGGCTTTAGAAGCGTTAAGCGTTACTCCACGCACATCTCTTAAGATCTTTTCACGTCTTTCCTCTATCTCCCTAAGCCTGCCCTCAATCTTACCCAGCGTCTCCGCATCTATTAAACTACCCATTTTGCCTTCTACTGGTTTAAGCGGCTAAAAATATCTTTCGAGCACCTACCTTTTGTATAAGAAGAGTTTCACGCTGTTTGCTCCACTCATATCGAGCCCTCTGATTCTTATGATCTTAGGTAATCTGCCTTTCCTACCCACGTATCTGCCTTTGACGATGAACACACCATACAAGTGATCGATCTTATCCGCCTCCTCCAACCCCTTTTGCACAGCGGTCTCATCTTCTCCCTTAACCGCATTGCATATTCTTGTGGCGGCAGCATCGGCTAGAGCGGCGCTCTCAGCATATACAACCGCAGCATCCGCCTCACCGAAACTGATCGCGTGACTAACGGTAGCGGAGCTCGTTGCCAACCCACTAGGTAACCCATCACCCCCCAGCACGAAACCGATCTTATTGGAGAGTGAGGTTGCACCAGCATAAAGTGCAACGCAGATCTCTCTATCTGAGGTGGCCGAAACCTCTCCCCCGTTCTCGACCACCCTTACCCTACAGCCCAACTTCCTCATGCTTCTGGTGGCTAAGTCCGCTAACGCTCCGGGTAAAGCTGCCATAGGACCTACATCCGCTACTTCAGCCGCTGCGCAAGCGAGTTTCGCTGCTTCAGGTGCGTCTTGGAGTGGTTTTATCGGTTTGAGTGCGTATCTGAATCTTAGATCTCTTCTTATGTAGTGTTCTAGTAAGAGCCTCTGCTTGAAGACGGTTTCTGCGGCGAGAGATATGGCTTCTCCTTTATCTGAGATTATGTGTAGGTTTGATTCGTTGATCCTCACGTTAGCGTAGTAGAGGCCCCTATGGTATGTGGAGTGTATGCTTGGGAAGGTTATCAGCGTGCTTAGATTAGCTGGATGGCTTTGCGTGGGCAGGCCCTCACACATATACCACAACCTATACACCTCTTCGCATCTATCTCAATATCTAGGCTTTCATCAAAGCTTATGGCTTTGGAGGGGCAAGGTGATATGCAGGCGCCGCAGGAGATGCAGAGCCCTCTGTCGATCTCAACCAGACTACGGAGCTCGGTGACCTCTAACCCAGATGCTCTAAGATATTCTAAGGTGCTCTTTAGCGCTGGTCCTTGTGTAGCGACATCTATAACCATCTCACCCCCTATAGGTGTTAGCTTGGCTTCAAGTATGTTGATCAGCAGCCCGGTCTTCAGTATGAGTTCAGCTAAGATCGGTTTAGAAGCGGCTTCGTGTGGATAACGGAGCTTCACCTTCACAACCCTCTCCTCCCCACGAGTTTCCTAGATATGTCGTCTGACGTAATCAGCCCCTTTACACGCATTACATCGTCAACCACGGGTAACCCTGAGATGTGGTGCTCTGCCATCCGCTTAGCTACCTCATCAACCCTTTCAGACTCCTTTGCTGTTATGACGTGCCTCGTCATTATCTCCTTCAAAGTCTTCTTGTCTTCAGCCAGAGCTCTTGTCAGATCCCAGGTTGTTACGATTCCTATCAGCACGCCTTCTTCGTTCACGATGGGCACGTGGTCTATATTCTTTTCAACGATCATCTTTGCCACCTTCTTTATCTCGTCCTCTGCTTTCGCTAAGATGAGGTCTGTAAGGGGCATCATAATGTCACCAACGGTCACCTCACGCTTCTTGATCTTGAGCGGCTTGAACTCTCTGTAGTTCGGTAGGAGCTCTATTGGGCGCTGTATGAAGAACTCTCTGGATTCAATCCACCGCTTAAGCGTCTCGGCTATCTTCCTAGCGACCTTTAGGCTTGAGAGGGGGGATGAGGGGACCTCCTTATCTCCTATGATTACTTTACCGGATTTGAGCTCGGCGTAGTTGCTCCTCTTAATGATCGGTCTATCTCTAGAGGGCACACTATAATCGAGTATATCTACAGGGATATCGTCGTCTTTAAGCGCGGCTGTGGCTGCTACACGCATATTTATGATCGGGATCGGGATGCCTATACCAACATAAAGGGTTGTGCCGTAGTTGTAGAAGACAGCGCCCTTCAAATATTCTGCATTCATCCCTCTGAGGTCTCCTTTGACCGCGAGTGTCGCAAACCCGCTTTGAGGTTTATGCTGCGTACCTTCGCCTACAACGTAGCCGACGCCGCCTCCTAGGAAGATTCTGGTGCCGAAGCCGATCGTCTCTAAGTTCAGATCTTTGTAGAGGGGGCTTAGCTGACCCGAGCCTGAGAAGGTTACGTTACCGTATCTGGGTAGGAGGGTTCCCATGTAAGTGTAGAGGGTGCGATCGGAGCTATTTGTTGCAGCGTTATATCTTTGGTAAGCGTTGCGCGGATTGTAGAGGTAGGCTTGGTTAAGATCATCCAACACTATCGTAGTCTCTAGGCTTCGCCTTGGGTAGCAGTCTGTACCATATGACTCAGCCCTTAACTCAACTTCTTTACCTGAAACAAGGTCCTCTATCACATGCCCCCCACCATACTCAAAAGGTTTAGTTTCACTCATAGCGGTAGCGCCTACGTATGCGTCCACAGCAGCAAGCCCTTTATACACAGGCACATCATTAAGCCAGCATCTAACCATCTTAATAGGAGGCTCAGAGTGACCAAAATTTAGGAAAGCGCCTGAGCTGCACATCGCGCCGAATGTGCCTGTTGTAACTATATCCACTTCTTTAGCAGCCTTTTCTAACCCGCTCCGCTCAACGAATTCGATGAACTCTTCAGCGGTCATAACTACAGCGTCGCCTTGTCGAATCTTTTCGTTGATATCCTCGTAGCTTCTAAGCTCTTCTTTACCACGTTCCTCGTTCAATCTCATTCAACCTCTGGTTGATTTGTAGTGTTTAACAACTTTTCTATGCATTTTTCAATGCTGCTTAATTTTTGATTAAACACTATACATATGGTGCTCTTCAACAGCTTCTGGGACTAAAAAGATTGATAGGGGGCTAATAGAAAGTTAGCAAAACGTTTAATAACTATAGCGTAAAAGAGCAAACACCTCGGCGACAAACATGCAAACATCAGCCAGTAACGGCGTAATAGCTTACTTCGTCATGGAAGTTGGGTTATTTAGTAGTATACCCACCTACAGCGGCGGGTTAGGTATACTTGCAGCAGACACTTTAAGGGCTGCGTCTGACCTGAACTTACCGTTCGTTGGTGTTACTTTACTTCATAGACGAGGATACTATAAGCAGGTTCTAACTCCTGATGGAAGGCAGATGGAGGAGTTAGATGATTGGAATCCTTCCGAGCATCTGACCAGACTCCCGGTTGAAGTTGCTGTTGAGCTTGAAGGTAGGAGCGTTAAGGTTGGTGCTTGGAGGACAGAGGTAAAGGGTGTGGATGGCTGTAGTGTGCCGCTTATCTTCTTGGACACCAACTTGAATGGGAACGTGCCGGAGGATAGTGAAATTACGTCTCTCCTCTATGTGGATGACAAGGTTTGCAGACTGAAACAGGAGGCGGTCTTGGGCATAGGTGGTGTGAGGATGCTCGACGCCCTGGGCTACACTGTTAAAAAATATCATATGAATGAAGGGCATACAAGCTTGGTAGCAGTAGAGCTTCTTAGAAGATATGAGATGGTGGAGGAGGAAGTTAAAAGAAAATGCGTCTTCACAACACATACACCCGTACACTCAGCAAACGACATCTACCCTTACCACTTAGTGAACCAAATCTTAGATGGTATAGTGCCTGAAGACGTTTTGAGGAAGTTTGGCGGGCATGATGCGCTAAATATGACGCTACTCGGCTTGAATCTGAGCGGCTTCGCTAACGGTGTGAGTAAGAGGCACGCCGAAGTCGCTAAGCAGCTATATCCAAGCCACGACATAAAGGCTATAACTAATGGTGTTTACCCCTATAGTTGGGTCTGTAGAAGCCTAAGGGAGGTTTACGACAATTATCTGCCGGGGTGGAGCAAAGAGCCCGAAATTCTGAGTAGAGCTGATCTGATACCGGATGATGAGCTTTGGCAAGCGCATTTGGAGGCTAAGAGGGATCTGATCGACTATGTCAATCAGAGGGCTTCGACAGACTTGTCTTATGAGGTTCTGACTATAGGTTTCGCTAGGAGAGCGACGGGCTACAAACGGCATACCTTGATCTTTTCGGATCTGGGTAGGTTGAAGAAGATTGGGGGTGGGGGTAGGCTTCAGATAGTTATGGCTGGGAAGGCGCACCGCAATGATATACAGGGTAAGGAGATGATAGAGGCTGCGCACCGCTGTATTAAGGAGTTGAG